>Ga0335398_10001366_pt1 | contig 42092 bp, 26 predicted proteins | sample BON03_FD_205742 | JGI IMG/M metagenome (GOLD analysis project Ga0335398, IMG submission 205742) | Freshwater microbial communities from Lake Bonney liftoff mats and glacier meltwater in Antarctica - BON-03 (spades assembly) (version 2) | ecosystem: Environmental > Aquatic > Freshwater > Ice >... | reverse complement strand
CCTAAACCCTAAACCCTAAACCCTAAACCCTAAACCCTAAACCCTAAACCCTAAACCCTAAACCCTAAACCCTAAACCCTAAACCCTAAACCCTAAACCCTAAACCCTAACCCTAAACCATAAACCCTAAACCCTAAACCCTAAACCCTAAACCCTAAACCCTAACCCTAAACCCTAAACCCAAACCCGGCCCTAATAATGTCTCCGCCCGGGTATCGAGGGACACAACAACGTTAACATGGCGGCGTTCGTCGCTATCCGTTGCGCAAACCAACGGTCAGCATCGCATGCTTTTTGTCCAGAAGTTTCTCTAAGGTTCAGGGTTGTGGTTGGCGTGCGCCTAGCCCTGAATGCGCTTTGAAGGAACGAAGGAACAGATCGCACGGCGCGAATCATCGCCGGCACCTGTCGTAATTGCTGCAAAGCCACGACGCGGTTTCGGCGATTGCTTGATGCACAGGCGTGAACTTGAAATCCGGACGGATCGCTCGCAGCGCAGCATTCGAGCACGTCTTTTGAAACTGGCCGTCGGCCTTGGTCCTGTCAAACACGATCTCGCCCTTGAAGCCCATGGCCTCGGCCACCAAGTGCGCTGCGTCTGCGATCGAGATCTCGTCCTCGGGATCGGTCGCGAGGATCACCGGGTCGGTGTTGTCCGATTCGAGCAAATACCAAAGCATCAAGCTGGCCAAATCGCTCGAGTAGATGAACTGGCGCATTGGTTTGCCGGAGCCCCAGATGACAAACGGCTCGTTGTCCTGCTTGGCAAGGTAGCACTTGTGCATCAGGCCCGGCAAGACGTGCCCGTCCTCGATGCAAAAGTTGTCGTGCTTGCCGAAAATGTTGCAGGGAACGACAGTCGCGAAGTTGGTGCCGTATTGCTCGTTGTAAAGGTCGCCAAGCATGAGAACCATGCGCTTGGCATATGCGTAACCCCGGTTGCTGAAGTGCGGGGGCCCGTTCATGATGACCGACTCGCCCATGGGCAGGGGCGCTCCGTCCGGAAAGATACAGGTTGACAAGCACGAGACAAGGCGCTGCACGTTGCGCTCCTTGCAGCAACGGAAGATGTTGTCCTGCATGGCCATGTTGTCGTGCCAGAATTCCACCTGGTACTTCATGTTGGCGAAGAGGCCGCCCACGTGCGCGGCCAGGTGGAGGACGTGCGTGGGCTTGACGCGATCAAATAAGGCGCCAGTCGATGCGGCGTCGCGCAAGTCGGCATCCTTGCTGCTGACGAAAACCCACTGCGCCCCCGCGTCGGGCTTTTGGGAGGCCACTTGCTCTCGCACAGCCATGCCCACGAGGCCATTCGCGCCAGTGACGAGGATGACCCGAGCCGTGTCCATGCTCTTAATTTGTCTCGATGTGTTGGCCTGGTCCTTGTTTGCGGCAGTCGTGTCCGCCATCACGCGCGCGCGCACTGTCACGATGTCTACGAGCCCCGAAACCAGACACCAAGCATGCGACGGGCACGATCCAAGCAAATACGCAATTGATGATGGTGCGACGCTCCACAGGGCAATCAATGCTACTGACCATCCAGATGCATAAGTGACCCACGCCGCGCTTAGGAAAAAATCAAGGTGGCATCTCCGGATAAAACCCGACCGATGATTATTTTAGTGAGCGGTGGAACAAAGTATTGTACCAATGTTTCGATCGCAGGCGCACTATCTCACATCGCACGATTCGATCAGATTTGCATATCGAACCCCTCTGCACGAATGCCGGTTATCGCGCTCCTGGCACGCGGGGCCCCTTAAATGAATCAACGAGCCCCCTGGGCCTTTTTGATTCCCACGAGGCGGGCAAAGAAAGCCGCGCCGGCGGGCCCGAGCGTGGGCTGGGCAATCGCATACTATAGCGTGTGCTCTTCGAGCCTACTGATCGTCAACAAGATCGCGTTGAACATCGTGCCGGCGGCTGTATTACTACTTTCACTTCAGCTGTGGTTTGCGGTCGTGTTCGTCTACCTGCTCGGCGGACTCGGCTTGCTGCAAGTCGAGACCCTTCGCTGGGCCACAGCAGTCAAATTTCTTCCGGTCGTGTTGAGCTTTCTCGGCACGCTGTTTTCAAACGCCAAGGTATTGCAGTACTCCAACGTGGAAACGTTCATAACGTTCCGTTCCACAACCCCTCTGGTTTTGTGCGTGTGCGATTATCTATTTCTTGGCAGGCATTTGCCCTCAGCGCGATCGGTAGCGTGCCTTTTTGGCCTGTTAGTGAGCAGTGCGGGGTACGCATTTTTCGACCACGCGTTCGACGTGCGCGCATACTCATGGCTCGGAGTATGGTACGTGTGCTTCACCGCCTACGAAGTCGTTGTTAAGCACATGTGCGACACGGTCGCGGTCGACAATTGGACGCGCGTGGTCTATACCAACGCGATGGCGGGATCGCTGCTTTCATTCGCGATCCCCTTCGCAAAATGGGAGCACGCGGCTGTCGCCGCTCTGCCGTTGACCGCGACCACTGTTGCAACTTTGTTTGCGTCGTGCCTGATCGGTATCGGCGTGTCTCACTCGGCCTACGTCATGCGCTCGGCATGTTCTGCAACGCTGAGTGCCGTCGTCGGGATTTTGTGCAAAGCATTCACGGTGCTGATCAACATCGTCATTTGGGATAAACATGCATCCGCCACGGAACTTGCATTTTTGGCAATCGGGTTGACGTCCGGGGCATTTTACGAGCAGGCCGCACTACGGAGAGGGCCTGAGATCAGCGGCGGCAGCTCATCGGTTGCCTCGAAATGCGTCACGCAAGACGCGGACGAGTTCGCCGGGCACGGCGATACTCATAAAAAACCGTCGACGAACGGCTTTGCAAGTGGTCCAACGGCAAACATCAATCCGCTGGCAGGCATTTCACCAAATTGAGCAAGACGCCGATCCTGTTCAAGACGGCCTGAGCGGGAGTGGGTTTCAGTGTGATTTCAGCCCTTCAATGAGCAATATTGGGAGAGGAGGGGGAGTCGCCGAGTCTTGCGACGTGTATGAAGCGTCTCACGGGAGGGCGATCGCCGACGTCAGTGATGCTCAGAAACGCACCACGACGCGCTGACGGCGCGTTGCATGCTGCTGCCGCCGACGCGCGGATGGAAGGACGATCGACCAATAGATGGCTGGAGGGAGGGTACACAATTGCAATTTAAAAACGAACAAGATGATACATTGGCGCGATTAGGCGCGAATGACACTAGAAAATAATACAGTGGTCATAGAATCTGTACCGAGGAAGGTTTGACGCAAGTGTTCACCAAATGGACGAGATCTCGTCAGTTAGTCTCGCTGTTGAAACATCTATCTTCGGTCCACATTGCTGACTGTCGTTTCGCGTTCACGTGCACAAAAGAGGCATCAGCTTGCCGATACAAACTTGAAGCTGAGCATAATGTCCACCAGCTTGTCGAGCGTCGCGTCTGGGATGTGAAGCTGGTGCACGCCAATGAAAAATCCGCGCGTGTGCAACGTCTCGGCGCCCGGGAACTTATCGGGCGAGTCCACCCCGTCGATGAATGCCGCGATGCAGGGCTGCCGAACAAAATTGCCGCTGATGATAGGCCTGTTCTCCACCCCGTGCGCGTACAAGTACGTCAGATAGTCGCGCAGCTGGTGCTTGTAAGTCGCGTTCAGTACTGCGCTGATGCCGAACCAGGCGGGGTCCGTGCCTCTGGCGGGCTTCATCAGGGTCATGATGTCGTGCACGCGCGCATCCGCCTCCAGGATCGCTTGAAAGCGCGACAGGTTGGACCGGCGGCATGCATTAAATTCAGTCAGCTTCGGCAGCTGGACGTTGAGCATGGCCGCCTGGACCTCGAGCGGGCGCACGTTGAAGCCGACGTTGACGAACAAAAATCGTGAGTCCACCAGCGGGTACTCGGCCTCGACCTCGGCCTTGTTGGTCAGGTGGCGAGTCCAGCCGTGGGCGCGCAGGCAGCGGAGCAAGTTAAAGTCGTCCTCGGTTTTGCAAGTTACCATGCCGCCCTCCCCGGACGTGATGTGGTGGGAAAAGTAGAACGAGTACGTGCCGAAATCGCCGCAGGTCCCAAGCATCTTCCGGCCTCCGTCCTTGGCTGTGCAAAACGTGCCCAGTGCCTCGCAGGTGTCCTCGACGAGCACAAGGCCGTGGCGCGCGACAAAGTCGGTGAGCTCGGCCATGTCGGTCGAGTTGCCGAGCACGTGCACGGCCATCACGGCCTTGACGCGCGGATTCATGCGCTTCTCCATCTCGGATACGGTCGAGTTGAACGTGACCGGGTCGACGTCCACAAACACGGGCTTGAGGCCCAGCTGGATGAGCGGAAAGACGCTCGTGGACCAGCAGACGGCCGGCACGAGCACCTCGTCCCCAGGGACCAAGAATGTGCCCGATTTGCGCAGCTTGTTGACAATGGCCGCGACCGCCAGCAGGTTCGCCGAGCTGCCGCTGTTGACCATGACCGCGTAAGGGCTGCCGACGGCCTTGGCGAACGCTTGCTCGGCGCGATTGACGTGCTCGGCCATGGTGAGGCGGCCGCTGAGCAGAACGTCGGCCATCGCGACGATCTCGTCCTCGCCGAATGGATTGGCCGCGAGGGGAAACAGGAGGCTGGAGGGCGGGTCGGCCGCGCGGCGAGCCTTCCACTCGCTGATGACAGCCTGGCGCCAATCCGACGACTGCTTGAGCGCGCCGATGTCACTCACCCTCGCGACATCGTCGTTGCTTGCGAGCATGGCAGTCCCATCTTGATCCTTGGTACCCATGATTAGGCGCTTTTTGTGTGTGCAGGGTGCGATCTCTGTTGCACTCCGGTGGCATTGGCACGTTCTTCAAGTCATTCGGCATGCGCATGTTTTTTTCTGACAAGGATATGAATTCACGTTTTTGAGCCGCGAACGAAATGCAAAGATTTTTCACTTTGCGGCCCAGCTAGGCGACCCGATTTTTTAGCGCTCCAATCACAGCGCGATACTTGTATTCAGTCCTGAGCTCAGTATATGTGTACCCGCCAAGCACGCGAAATCATGGCGACTTGCGATCTGGTGCTGGTCACGGGTGCCAACGGCATGGTCGGCAGGTGCGTCCGGGATTACGTCACCACCGCCAACCTCGACGCCGACGGGCGCCGTTGGGTCTTTGCGCATAGCAAAGACGCTGACCTGCGTGACCAAAATGCCGTCGACGGTCTCTTTGACAAACACAAGCCGACGCATGTCCTGCATTGCGCTGCGCGCTTGGCCTCGGCGGCTGACATGACCGGGCGGCCCGTTGAATTTTGGATGGACAACGTGCAGATCAACAACAACGTCCTGCGCGCGGCGCACGCGTGCGACGCCAAAGTCGTATCGGTCCTCTCGACCGTCATGTTTTCCAAGGACGCAGAGTTTCCCGTGAACGGGACGCGCGACGACATCTTTGGAGGTCAGCTGCACGACGTGTCTCAGTCGTACGGCTTTGCCAAGCGCGCCCTGGCCCACCTGTCGCAATGGTACCGCAAGCAGCACGGCTGCCGATTCTCGTGCGTTTTGCCGAGCAACATCTTTGGCCCTTACGGTGCGTTCGAGACGAAAGCGGCGCCGCTGCTGAACGCGCTGATTGCCAAAGCCGAGACCTCGCACAAATCCGGCACTGCCATGAGCGTCATGGGGACAGGGAGCCCCATGCGCCAGATGCTGTACGCGCGCGACCTCGCGCGCATTCTTGTGTGGGCGTTGGTCGATTTTGACGAGGACCTACCGCTGATCGTCGCGGGCGACGAGGTGGCCGTGCGCGAGCTGGCAGAAATGGCGTGCGACGCCGTTGGGTGCTCTTCCGGACTGGCGTTCGATCTTTCGTGCCCAGACGGTCCCCTGCGCCGCACGGCCGACACTAGCCGATTCGAGCGTTTGTGCCCGGATCACAAAGCGACGCCGCTGAAAGAGGCAATCCGGGAGACAGCGCAGTGGTACCTGACGGAAAAGTTGGAGCAGCACGCTGGCGACGACGCGCGTGCGCGTGACCAAATGTAAACATGTTTGGTCCCTAACGCGACTCGAACACGTAGCAAGTAGCTATTAGCAACACGACCTCGGCGGCGATACGCCGGAAAGATACGCCGCGAAAAACCCACCGTCAGATCCGTACTGCATTCAGCGACACGAGTGCGTTCTTCAAAGCATGCCAATTGGGCACTTAGGCCGCATGTAGTGTGCATCGGCTATTTACACCAAAAATTCGCGCAAGTTCCACATCAAGCGCGTCAGAATTTCGTCTGGTGAGAGAGCCGCGTCTTTCATTTATGCCACGGGCGACACGCACATGTTTGTCACAAATACGTGAAAGAGGCGAGCTCTGATGCCGTCGCCGGGCGAGAATGTCCCGGACAACGCGGGGTTGGCGACCCGTCGCCAGCTGGGGGTCGTGGCTGGCGCGGCCATTTACAGTGTGTCCGGCACGCTCTTGACGCTGGTCAACAAGCTGGCGATCCAAATGTTCCCGCACGGATGTCTCCTCATCCTGATCCAAAACGTGATGACAATAGCGTTGCTTTTGATGACAACGTCGTGTTGCACCGGCACGTTTGGATTGCTCGCGCGACCATCTGCGGCTCAGCTGTTCCGATGGACTCCGCTGTCTTGTCTGTTTGTCGTCATGCTGTTGTCGAGCCTGATGGCCCTGAAGCACATCAGCGCGGTCTCGCTCGTGGTGCTGCGCAATCTGACGACAATCGTCGTCGCCCTGGGCGAGCGCTACGTGTTGGGCACGCGCTTCTCGTGGTCCGCCGTGGCAACACTTTGGGGCATGCTGTTCGGCGCCGCCATCTACGGGGCGAGCGACCTGTCATTCGACGCCAAGGGCTACGCGTGGCTTTCTGTCAACATCGTCGCGAGCAGCACCTACCAGATCTACGTGAAAGCCCTCGCAAAAGATGACTCCCTCTCTCCCCTGGACATGTCTTTCATAAGCAACGTCATATCGTTGCCCGTGCTGGGCCTGGGCTCGGTGCTGCTGCGCGAGACGATCGGGCGGGAGGCGGTCGCGCTTGCTTTTGCCACGTTGCTCCGGCCCGCCACCGTGGGCGTCGTGTTTGCCTCTGGACTTCTCGGGTACACGCTCAGCACGAGCGCATTCCTGCTCAACACGCTGGTTTCGGCCACGACCATCATGGTCATCAACAACGCCAACAAGTTTGCGGTCATCCTGCTGAGCGAGATGTTCATGGAGCGGTCGCTTGGGATCCTGTCGACCGCGGGCACGCTGATCGTGCTCTACTTTGCCTACATGTACTCCAACACCCCCAAGATGGGCAGCAGTGCCGCGCCGGGATCCGGAAAGGCAGGCGCTGCCGCCCCCGCGGACGCTTCCGATGCGAATGAATTGAATGCTGGCCTCAACACCCGAACGATGGTTCTGTACGCATCGGTTGCGCTCAGTGGGCTGCTGACGATGTACGCGTTGGCATCGAGCGCTGAGATGCCGTCTTACGGAACCATCGGCGTCGAGCATATCAAGAAGGGCATCCAGTTATTGATCCCTGTTTCCAATGGATGAGCCCCCGAGAAAAGCGCGTTTCAGTTCAGATATTCATCTCCAGCTCTTGTCTTGTATTGGAGTATGCGGGATCCAAATGACTTACCAACGCGTCGTTGTCGCTCACGACGCTGCGGCGATCCGGCCAGCGACATACGCGGCGTTTCACGATCTTTTTCATTGTCCGCATCATTGTCGATCTTGCAAGTTGTGCTCGCATCTTCACGGCGAGCATTGCTCGGACCACATGCAGCGGACATGCAATGTCAGGCTTATCCCCTGAGACGGTTGGGGCTCATGAGCACCCGTGGAAAGTCGTCATAATCGTGGGTGTCGTGGGTCGTGGGTCGTGATTCGAGGGGGCGAATTCTGTTATGACTGTCTCTGGGGGGAAGGGGAACAGAAGAGAGAGGTAGGGCAGGGGAGGAAAGGCGGCGTGGCGAGGGCGACGGCCGGCGAGCCTTCGCGTGAGACGTGAAATGCTTACTACCTGGCTACTTGTCAGCCACATGGCATAATTAGAAATTGTCAAATGCCGCTCGATCGCACTCGTGAGTTATCAAGGAATTGGCAGCACGGGCATGCAAGTTTACAGACGCTGCGCGCCAAGCCAGTTATGGCAGAGGTACGAGCCGCTGATGCGGACAAAATTTCTCAGGAACGCCGCGTTCGTCTTTGCCATCTGCGTTGTATGCCAGCTGGCCGCTCGCCCTCGACGCCAGGTCGCCCTGTAGCTCCGCCTACGGGCGCGGAATTCCGTCAGGCCGTCTGCATCAGATCGCCAGCGACAACATGGGCGAGGCCCCATTTTTTGTGCAGGCCAGCAATTCATACGGCAAATACGTCAACATGCGCATGGCGCTCATCAACTCGGCCGCAATCGCACACTATTTGAATCACATGCATGCGTATCCCCACCCCCCCGTTTCACCCATGCAGAGCCCACCACTGCATCCAGCCATCATCGCGCATGGACAAGCGCGTCATCAACGCACTTGTGAGTTTAAGCGGGTGATACACGTCGTGCGTGTGTTTTGCGTATTGCGCCGAGTAGGCAGATGCGTTGTTTCGTTGAGCATCCCATCGCGTGTATAATCTGTAGCCCGTGATGCTTTGTGGTTGAAATGCACACCGTATGCAGGCCGGCCAACCGATCTCCAGAAATAATCCCGCGTCCGACGCGGCCTGGAGCAAATCAAACAGCAAACGTGGCTCCGTGCCGTTGCATCGTGTCCGGATCGCGACAACGTCCGATTGACCATGAGCAAAGCCCGCTTCGGCAAACTCGCGCCCGACGCATTTCAGCGTTTCGCCACGGTCGGCTACAAGGTCCAAAAAGTGCTTCCCGGCGGTCTGCGCGCGCGTTGTCTTTGCCCAATACCAGTGTTTCGATGCCCATTCGGTCACATCAAAAGGGAGATAAGTGTGGTCGCCACTGGCGGCAACGCAAGACGATGTCTGTTTCAGCCATCCTGCGAGAAAGCTGAGATCCGTAAAGGCGTCGTCTTGGTTCACAAGCAAGGCTTCGGTAGATCGATCGTGGACGCTCCATGCTTGGATGGCGCTCTGGAATCCTAGATACCCGGAAGTTATTCCAGGTGGGTCGTCCAGAGAGTGCGTGATGCGCGGGTAGATGCCAGCGCTCTGAGTGGGGTGTGAGGTATCGGGTCGACCTTGAACGTGATACGTGACTTGCTTGAATCCTGCGGCGTGCATGGCATGCCACAGCGGCACGACACCGCGCCAGTGATTTCCCCAGTTCACTTGAACAGCGGCATGCACGTTGAGAGTGGGAGGCCTTCGGAGTGAAATTTGGTACGGCGGGACATTACCCAGCGCAGGGACGGGAAACTTGTAACCACTCGAGCGCAACTTACTGATCCACAGCAAAGCATCGGCTGCATCCTGCTTCTCGCATAACGCGAAGTTGGCGAGGTCCGTGTAAGCCGCGACCAAAAGTGTACCTGCGTCAGAACAATCGCGGGTGCGTGGGTCCTGCTTGCATTCATCCCTCGCAATGAGGCTCCATTTGGCCAGGCGGGCCACTAACGGTGCGATTGGCGTCAACTCCTGAGGACCTTCGTCGACTCGAGCGTCGTTTTCTCGCGACACCAGCGGCTTTGCGATTGCCAAATGCCGACCTATTATTGGAAAAATTGCCTGGGCCACGTATCCTCGCGGCACATCGCTGACGCTGGTGTGAAACGATCCCGGCGTGAAGAGAGCCCATAGAGCATCGTATCGGTGTAGCGTTGCCAGTCTGTTGTACGGATGGAACACGCCCTGGGGTAGTACGATTGCCAAGAAAAATGATGTGTGCTCAATGGGCTCGTCTCGGGCAGGCGCGTACCTGCCGGCCGTATCGGGCGCGCCGTCGATTATTGACTGCACGACTGCAATCGCGCTTTCCGACTCGGATGCATTTAGGCCGATGCGTACGAGTTCTGGCGCATTCGGGCCTCTGCCGCGCTCGTCATCATGGAGCAGGTCTGCGGGGTAACCGCGGGGCGCGTAATACGTCGAAGGCGAGAACAAGGTGTGGGCGTTCACAACAGGAACCAGAAACGTGGCATCGTCCGGTCCTGACGTACCACGAGGCCTCACGCCCAAGTGAAAGGGCGTGCTGACCGAGCCGACGGGGTCGCTGGGTCGTAACGAGCGCGCGATCTGGGTCGTAACGCTCTCGTCACTGACAAGAGTAAGGTTCGTGCTTACCTCCCATATGCTGCAGGCCCGAACACGTCCAACCGCGAACGCGTGCATTGCATTTAAAGCCGCGTTCAGGTCACCTCGAGTGCGCGACAATTCATTTCTTATTAAACCTTCGATGCGCTGGGTCTCTTGACCAAAGTTGTAAGCTCGCGCAGTCGGCACGTGCCCGTTTGAATGTTGCAGGACCAATAGCGCAGGTATGGTTTCGTGCTTTGCTAAGTATTGCTCGAGGCGAAGAACTCCGACAGCGTCATTGGCTGCGACGCCGTGGGCGACAATACTCGTTGGCACACTGCAGTTCCGACTCCCCCAATTATGAGTCGAGCGATGGCTGCTGATCGTCTGCATTGACGGCCCTCGAAAGCCTCGGCTACTGGGCAACATAACACATGCAAATGTTGCGCACGCCAGCAGAATTGCCACCCCAGCACTTATTTTGCCAGATATACAAGCGAATTGACAATCGAACGTCATTGATGCTCTTCTTATGACCACGTTCGCGGTTGATTGTAGCCTGGTTGGGGTCAAGGCCCTTCTGAACATGGCAAATATTGCGCGGCCGATAACTTATCGAGTTTGTTGACGTCAAACTGGGTCAGGCTCAGCATTTAACTTAAGTGATACTGGCGTCGACTGTTTTCGTTAAATGATGATCCGATCATCATCTGTAAACACAATTGTGGTCACTATGCTCGTGTGTGCGCGTGCAAGCGCCTGATGGTCGTCGGAAATGTCTTGCGGTTGATGGCACTGATGGCAACACCGGCGAGATCTTATCGTACCGTCTTTAGTTCGGATCGGACTTCAAAGGTCCGCGCGGGCTTATGCCTCGAACCCCCAAAAAATACAGAGTGATAAGAACGGAGCACCCAAGCCGCTGAAAATGACTTGTAACAGTTAATCTACTGTTGCTGTGGCTGGGCAATCGTTTCAGCAAAGCAACCTTCGCCAGTCGCGCCAGAGGCATTCAATCCCAATAACCACGTTTCCAGACGGTGGGCCGACATGGGTAGGCGGCGAGCGTAGCCTGGGTTGTTGGTTTATCCAACCGCGCGCTCCTTCGGGTCGCCCAGGCCGTTCTCAGATATCTCCGGTTGGGCATTCAGCCGGGCGCTCTCTCAAGCTATTGCAATAAGCAGCGCCCCTTTGCATTTTCTTGACCTGCGCTCACATGCATGCGGCGTGGCGGTGTCTAGTTTGATCTTGTAGGGTGACGAGTCCAGCAGAGCTCAGAGCTGACCCTCGGAACGATCATCCTTGCCCCCCCCTCAGGCACAGTAGGACATGGAATCTCAGCAGCGGGCGGCAGGCAAGACCGGGGTCGTCATATTGCCTGTGCTCAGCAGGCGCAGTGTGCTTACGTGCTGCGTCGTTTTAGGCCTCGTGTCCGTGTCTCTATCTAGCAGGCGGCGGGATGCGTTGCGCTCTGATGTCACTACAACCAGCGGGCTCAGCCAGGTTGGACCCACGCACGACGTGCAGTCGCCCGACGGGCGCTTGCGCTTGCACCTCGCGTTCGGCGTCAACGGCAGTGCAGTTTACACGCTAGGCAGCAAAGAGCATGGCTTTGTCGTGCTGCCGTCTTCGATGTCAATTCTGCGGCGATTACAACCCGCCTCCGACTTTTCTCCCTGGCGCGTGCTGACGACAGAGCGGACCCAAGTTGATACGACCTGGCGGCCGTTGTGGGGCGAGCGCGCGTTGGTCGCCGATCGCTACAACGGACTGACACTAGCTGTGGCGCGCCTGTCCAGTGGCGGCGTGCCCGAAGCGCACCTTGAGATACGCGCTTACGACGAGGGGGTCGCGTTTCGATTCCTGCTCGCGGGCACATCATTGTCGGCACAGGTGGTAGGAGACCGACACGAGTTCAACATGCCCGCGGGAGTGCAGGCGTTCTGGGCATGGTCCGCGCAAAAAATGTACTCAAAGGTGGACCTAGAGAGCGCGTGGCCCAAGCCATGCGAGCCCCCGCTCACGATGCAGTTACCCCGCGCAACCGACGACGTCGGCGTGCCCAGCAGCAGCAACGATGGCGGCCCTTGGGTGTCGCTGCTCGAGGCTGCACAGGTCAACTTTCCGCACATGCGCCTCGCAATGCAGGGCCCGAATCGCCTAATGACAGTGCTTGATGGGGAGGCGTCCGTGCCGTCGGCCCCATTCGCGATGCCCTGGCGCGTGATCATGGTGGCGGACAAGCCCGGCCAGCTGCTGGAGCGCAACTACTTGGTGCTCAACCTGAACCCGCCAAACGCCCTTGCGGACACGAGCTGGATCAAGCCCGGGCGCGTCATGCGCTCGATGTCTTTGAGGACCTTGCCGCTGTTAGAACAGATTGACTTTGCGGTCGAGCGCAACATCGAATACGTGCACCTGGACGCGGGATGGTACGGAAACGAGTACGATCCTGCCTCGGACGCGACCAAGTGGAACGCGAGCATCGTCGACCTGCCGCGCGTGATCAGCTACGCAAAGTGGAAGAAGCGGGGCATCATCCTCTACGTCAACCACCTGGCCCTCGAGCGGCAGATCGACGAGCTGTTCCCCCTGTATCGAAAATGGGGCGTGGACGGCGTCAAGTTTGGCTTTGTCAACGTGGGCCCGCAAAACTGGACGGTTTGGCTGCACGATGCCATCAGAAAGGCAGCCGAACACAAACTCGTCGTCGACGTGCACGACGACTACCGCCCGACGGGCTTTTCGCGCACCTACCCGCACTTGCTCCAGGTCGAGGGGATCTACGGCGACGAGGGCATGCCCTCGGCCAACCAGAGCACCATCTACCCCTTCACGCGCTTTCTGGCCGGGCACGCCGACCACACCTACTGCTTCATGGACGTCCACATGACCAAGACCAAGGCGCACCAGCTAGCGCTCACGGTTATCAATTTTGGCCCGTTGCAATTTCTGTCGTGGTACGACTCTCCTGCCGGTTACAAGAGCAAGCTCGACGAAATCGAATTTTGGGCAGATCTGCCGACTGTTTGGCACGACACACGGGTGCTGGACGCCGAGCCTGGCGATTACGTCGTCGTAGCCCGTCGAAATGGGCGCGACTGGTGGCTGGGAGCGATTACCAATGAGTTGGGGCGCAACGTGACGGTGTCGCTAGATTTCTTGTCGGACGAGACTGCGTTCGAGGCACAATCGTATGAGGATGGACAAGACAAAAAAGTGACGCGACGAGTGTTGGACGTCTCACACAAATCTACCCTACCGATGTTCATGCGCCCGAGCGGCGGGGTCGCCGTCCGCTTGCGCTGCGCAAGCCACGCGAGATAGAGCGTTTGGGGCCGACGGCAGTCAATCACCCCTTGAGCGAGGCATGATGATTATTAATTATTAATTATCAGGGCCCGTCGTGTGAATTGGTGACTAATGTATTATTAGTCACCAATTCACCCCTCCACGTGGTAAAAAGGACTGGCCACTCGAAGCTAGTCGAGGAGGTTTAGGCAACGTCTGAAGCTATGCTCGACGTATTCTCGATCTGATTCTGCCTTAGCAGTTTGTACAGAGCGTATACCTCCAACTCGGGCAGCCCCGGCCTGCAGTAGTGAGTGCAGTCCCCAATCCGAAAGTGGCCCCAGTGCAGAGGCCTCGCGAGGTTCCACAGCTTCAAGTGCAAGTCCGACATGTTGGCAACAAATGGCGCCGCGATGGCGTTGTGCGCCCCCGTGTCGTCCTGCGAGCTCGGCGGTAACGCGCGACACCTGTCCGCTTCGAGGCCGGCACCGGGCCTGTACTCCCCCGTGGTTGTCGAGAAATGCCGAGGGAGCGTGTCGGCCCAGACGGTGAGCGGCATGTCCAAGCCTCCATTCTCTTTGATAGCCGTGCGGTAGAGGGCGAATTTGCCCAAATAATCGGCCAGGGTCGAGTTTGTCGTCCAAAAGTGCGCGCCGTAATTAAAGATTACGATGTCCGAAGGGAATCCGGCAAAGTTGCGATTGAGAAACTCAAACATGAAAGGGAGCCGCGACGCGTCACCTTTCATCAGAGGTACTTCGCACACACGGGTGTTGTCGATCAGCTCAATGCAAACCGGACGGTAGATACGCGGGAGGGCCTCGTACGTCAAAATCTGGGGGATGCCTGAGAAGTTCAGGAGCTTCCCGCCTACGTCCATACGGGTCGCCGCGTACTGCCGAAGGAAGAACGACGTCGCCTGTCGGAAACGATTCAATTGACTGTCGCCGATGAACCAGAGCCTTCGGCCCCTAATGCGCTCAAACAGCATGCAAGGCGTGAATGCCAACAGCTCTTCCTGAGGTACCGAGGTCTCCCTGAAGACGCGGTCGCTGATCGCGGGGTCGCACGCCGGGCCTTGATAGGTTTCGTTCCAGCGTGACGTGTCTAGGAGAGGTATGTACGTCCTATTGCCACTCGACTCCCACATGCTTGGCGGACAGCTAAACGATGCAAGCGGGGCGCTGTTCGTGCCACCGTTAAGGTTCATTTTCGCCTGGGGGGTAGTGCCACCTTTAAGGCGAATTGAGTCCGAGGTATCATTGCGTTGAAATTGTCCTCCAAAGACTCGCCAGGCAAGTCCTGCGTATGCGACGGCCATCAGCAAGCCGACCCATACAGGCAAGCTGAGATGCTGCCACAGCAAAGATGGCACCTCTTTTTTCTTGCCCATGCTGTTAACACGAACGAATGGCAGGTGCCCCCCGGCTTTAAAGCTGGCAGGTATTGCAGACGAGTCCCGAACAGATTGCACAAACGCTGCTGGTTCACTTGGTCTTAAACGATCTTGATTGGCCCCCGCGCCTAGCAGGATGAAGCGCGGATTCAGATCGCTGAAATTATGTCATGCGTCGCGAGAGACGAATCGTCTCGGAAATAATTTTGGTGCGTGCATACGAACGGCAGGTCGCCGAGGCGATACCAATATTCCGTTGTGAACAACGCACAAGTCAGACGCAAATAGAGTTACACGATAACATTGGCCTAAGACGGACAATAAGCTTCGCCTAATTTTCATTAAAAGGCGTGATGCGCTCCCTCAATCGTGACTTTTGTGTAAAACCCAGCGAGGCCCCATTTGTTTATCCTTGCCATGCCCTCGTTGTAGGTAGCGTATTCACGGCTTGCACGGGTGCGCTTGCGTTTGGCTATCACTTGGCGATCGTCAACGGCACGTTGGAAGCCATCTCCGGCGATCTCGGGTTTGGGCACAGCGCAACACTGCAGGGACTCGTGGTGTCTTCTTTGCTTGCTGGCGCGGCGCTGGGATCTCTTGTGGGTGGCGTGCTAGCGGACTATGCAGGCCGTCGCAAGGCGTTGCTTATCGCATCGGGACCCATGTTGCTCGGGCCGATGGTGTCCGCAACCTCAGTGGCCCTGGATAGCATGGTCCTCGGAAGGTTTATCACAGGCGCGGGCGTCGGTCTCTCGTCCGCGCTCGTGCCACTGTACATTGCCGAGATCGCTCCACCAGCGTCAAGGGGCATGTGGGGGTCGCTGAATCAGCTGATGATATGCATTGGCATCCTACTGGCGCTGCTCGCGAATGTTTGCATGAACCCGACGCGGCTCTGGCGCGTGACGTTCGCGATCTCGTCGGTCCCTGCGCTCGCGTTGTGTCTGGGCATGGTTGGCTGGTGCGTCGATTCACCCAAGGATGCGCACGTGAACTCTCAGTCGGTCGAGAGTGCTTGCGTGGCCTTCCAAAGGCAATCAGCATCGCAGCCGAAGCTGCGGCCCCTTGGGCGCAACAAAGGCGTGTGGCTTGGATGTGCGCTATTCCTGTGTCAGCAGCTTTCGGGCATCAACGCAGTCATTTACTTTTCTTCCCGCATATTCCAAGAGGCCGGGGTTGGCTCCGGCGCCCTCACGGCGTCCATCGCGGTGGGTGTTTTCAACATTGCAGGGACGCTTTTTGCCATGGCTGTTATCGAAAAAGTAGGCCGTCGATCGCTCCTGATCGCTTCGTACGCCGGGATGGCGGCGAACATGCTCGTGATGGGTGCCACCTTCGCCGTGCCAGTGTTAGAATCGCACTCGCATGCGATAACGCTGTTCGGGACCGTGTTTTTTGTGCTGTCATTCGCACTGGGAGCGGGCCCTGTGACCGGTCTGCTAGTCCCTGAACTGAACGAGTCAACAACACGTGCGCGGGCAGTTTCCGCTGCTATGCTCGTCCACTGGATGGCCAATGTGGCGGTCGGCCAGGCCTTTCTGCCAGCAGTCCAAACGCTTGGCGTGAGCACCGTTTATTTGTGCCTTGGCTACTTTTGTATGTTGGCGGTGGTTTTCGTTGCGAAATGCATCCCGGAGACGCACACCAAAGCTTTGGAGCAGATCGGTATGCGCCAATGAGCCAGAACCACGACACACAATCTACCGATGCGATGATTGACTCGTCAGACCCCTTGGGGTACGGAGGAACAAATTTTCGCTTAACGCAGGGGCGTGGCGCAAGAAACAAAACAAGCTTGCATTGCGAAACAGCAATACTTGGATGATTTAGTGAATTTTACTGTCTGAAGATTTACCGCTTTACGAACAAAACTTCGACCCAATCTCCCGAGCTCTTGCTTGCCACGATGGCCTGGTCGCTGAACAATTCGGTCAGGTTGTGAAGAGCGTGTGCGTTCCAAATCACGGGATGTCCTTCCCAGAGGTCCACGTTCCACATGCGCGTCCCTAGGTAGTTGGCGACAAGGCCACCGTGCGCCTTGTGACCAAGCCACACGGTGCCGTTGACTCGTGCAACCTTGAGCGCTTCTCTCAAGGCGCGCACGGGGTCATAACTGCGGTCGACTGCCTCGCGCACGATGACCAGATCAAAAAAGTTCCTCGCAAAAACGAGCGAGAGATGCTCTAGCTCGGCAAACAGCGTGCGCACAGGGGGCACGATGTTGTGGCTTCTCAAAGTCTTGGCAAACTCCTGGGCGAGCGGGTCGCAAGCGCGCAAGTCAAGCAGCTTGCCCATCCACACCGATCCCAGGCTCGTCATGGGCCCGGCTCCGGCGTCCAGGATGCGGACGGCGTGCCGCCCTGCGCGTACTTCCGGATTGACAAGACCTTTGAACTTCTCGTCGATTTCAGCGATTTGCAAGCGGCGTTGATAGTCATCGGGCCAGTCCAAGCCGCGCGAATCGATCCATTGGCTCCAGTACCTGCGGTCCTCGTCGAGCCTAGCCTTCCATGCTTCGCGAGGCGCGGGCGAACCGCCGCCGGCGCCGGAGCTAACGAATGCAATCAGTGAATACGCCGCCAACAACGTCACGAATAGTCCGACGTGCTGCATGATTACGGCCATGTTTTTGGCACATCGATCGGATCAAGTCGCACCGAAGTCGCGTTGAAGTGCGAGGCAACAATGTCGCTGATGCCTAAACTGGCGCCGGCGAAATTGTGATTCGCGAGCCGAGGCTGTGCTCAGGGGTGCTTCAAATTTGTTGGAAACTTCGCGTCGCTGTCGTAGATGGATTTGACGGCGTCTGTCGAAAATCTGATATTATGCGTTTCCCCGACGCGCATCCGCGATAATTAGGCTCGTGACAATGACTGGGCGAGCTGACAGCACCGCGTTGATGGTGGATAGGCAGACATCAATGAGGTACTCGTCGGATTACGGGCTGGTTGCTGACATCTGAACCACAGAATGAAGCGGCCTGGTCAGGTCTTGCCATGTGCGTTGCTGATGGTTGGTGCGGTGGCACTACTTGTGGCGCCCACGCCCTTCATCAAAGCTGGCTCAAATATTGCCAGACGCATTCGCATCTCTCACACGCACTACGACGCGCCCCCGGTTGGACATTCGTCGTGGAGAGCAGATGCAGTCTCGGCGAGCGTGGTGGCTGTGACCAGCCAACCAAAGCCAGCGGTTAGTGCGAGCGATGACGCATCGTCCGAACCGATGAGGCGAGCGTCGGCGAGGGTGGCGGTAGTGGCCCAAAGCTCGGAGGCGCACTCGCCGCTGGCACCTCATGCCGACGCAATGACAAACGGCGATTCGTTGGCGGCAGAGCATGATACGCCGACGGCGTCACGAATCTCGAGCATAACGCAAGCCGAACGCAACGCGGAGGCATCCCTTGGAATATATGCGCAGCAACCGCGGCCCCCAATCCTGGCGGTATCACCCGGTGGGCGGCTATCTCTCGCCTTCTACCTTGACCGCGAGGCAGACAACACGCCGATGTTCACTGTCTCGAATCCCAGAGGCGTTGTCATTCTCCCATCAGCAATGCGGCTGTCAGGGGACGGAGCGAGTCAGTGGTTCAGGGACGTTAGGATTGTGTTTGTGGATTCTACACAACCGTCCATGTCGACGTGGCCCAATGTCTTGGGCGAGCGATCAACCGTCCCAGACAATTACAACGAGGTGGTGGTGGGTCTCGCGCGCAGTGCAAGTGCGATCCGTACGACGGACGCGAGCGAGCTGCATCTTATCATTCGAGCGTACGACGAGGGGGTGGCGTTTCGCTTCGTGGTTCCCGATGGCGCCACGGGCGACGCGATACGCGGCCATCCCAGGCACGAATCGATCGAGTTCAATTTGCCGCCAGATACTTACAGCTACTGGACCCGATCTGCGCAAAAAACGTACGCGAGGATGCGCTTGACCGACTGGGCACACCCTTGCGAAGCGCCCCTGACTCTGGAATACAGCGACGGCCAATGGGTGTCTTTGCTCGAAGCTGCCCAAGTCAATTTCCCGCGCATGAGATACGCGAGAGGTTCTGCGCTAGACGGCATCGTCACGCAATTGCACGAGCCATTCATCATCGATCGAGTCCCGTTCGCGATGCCCTGGCGCGTGATCATGGTGGCGGACAAGCCCGGCCAGCTGCTGGAGCACAACTACTTGGTGCTCAACCTGAACCCGCCAAACGCCCTTGCGGACACGAGCTGGATCAAGCCCGGGCGCGTCATGCGCTCGATGTCTTTGAGGACCTTGCCGCTGTTAGAACAGATTGACTTTGCGGTCGAGCGCAACATCGAATACGTGCACCTGGACGCGGGATGGTACGGAAACGAGTACGATCCTGCCTCGGACGCGACCAAGTGGAACGCGAGCATCGTCGACCTGCCGCGCGTGATCAGCTACGCAAAGTGGAAGAAGCGGGGCATCATCCTCTACGTCAACCACCTGGCCCTCGAGCGGCAGATCGACGAGCTGTTCCCCCTGTATCGAAAATGGGGCGTGGACGGCGTCAAGTTTGGCTTTGTCAACGTGGGCCCGCAAAACTGGACGGTTTGGCTGCACGATGCCATCAGAAAGGCAGCCGAACACAAACTCGTCGTCGACGTGCACGACGACTACCGCCCGACGGGCTTTTCGCGCACCTACCCGCACTTGCTCCAGGTCGAGGGGATCTACGGCGACGAGGGCATGCCCTCGGCCAACCAGAGCACCATCTACCCCTTCACGCGCTTTCTGGCCGGGCACGCCGACCACACCTACTGCTTCATGGACGTCCACATGACCAAGACCAAGGCGCACCAGCTAGCGCTCACGGTTATCAATTTTGGCCCGTTGCAATTTCTGTCGTGGTACGACTCTCCTGCCGGTTACAAGAGCAAGCTCGACGAAATCGAATTTTGGGCAGATCTGCCGACTGTGTGGGACGACACCAAGGTCGTCGACGCAGTTCCCGGCGAGTACGTGGCAATCGCTCGCCGAAGTGGCGCCAGCTGGTGGGTCGGAATAGTGACTAACGAGAGTGCGCGAAGGCTTACCTTGTCGCTCGGGTTCTTGGAGGGCGGCGCTGGTGATGGCAGATACGACGTCCGGGTCTATGAAGACGCCAATGAAAAGACGATCGGCAAGCGCTCGATTCCAATGTCTGCTGGTGGTGTAGGCCTCGCATTCTCCTTGCGCGAGAGTGGGGGCGTTGCGCTGCAGTTTCGATCGCGGGTAGGAAAGTGAAACCATGTGATACAGCTAAAACGAAATACTCTATTGGAATAATGTCTTTTAGCCGCGTCGCTGGGCCCTGCAATCTCATGACAGCAAATTTGTGAATGCCCTTTCTTTGCGCTGCAGAAGCCCGCTATTTCGAAATAACTCGACAATCATAGTGTTACGATAGATACACGGGCAATTGTTCCAGGCTTTCAAGGCTCGACGCTGTGACACAGCATTGTCGCGTGGCTGTCACTCCCGGTCTCCAATCGCACAAAAAAAGGGTTCTGGCGGACTGACCCCGACTCACTACCGCGTTGCTTTCGACTTGCACCGCCGTTGGTGGGTTGCCACGAAGCGGCATCCGAAACGCGTTCCCATGGTGTAGTATTTTGCAACCAATCGACGCCATGCAATTCCTAGGCTCGAGAAAGCACAGGATGCGCGTGAGCGCCCGTGCTTTCTTTGGAACCGCATTGAGCTTAATCGTGGTGGTGACCATAATCCTGCAATTGTGGCGCACGGACTCGGACCTATATCAAGCGGCTGACGCCCCTAGTTGGATGGCTCGAGCACAGCATGCCGCCGCGAATGCAGGGGCAAGTGGCGACAAGCCCGCGCCCGTCTTCCTCGACGTCTCGAGCATGTGGGGCATTGGCGCCGACGCCCGCATGCCCATCGCGCGGCGGACGCGCATCCCTCTGGTGACCTGGTCCCCCCAGGCCGTCGAGCACGTCGAGCAAGCCTGGCGCCGCGTGCAGTTTCGGCAGACGTGTGACCGCACGCTCTACACGTATGCATTCAAATGGGGAGTGACGTCACAGATGCGCGACTACAGCGACCTGACCATGGTGGCGGCGCTGGCGTTTGATCGCACGCTGATGCTGGTCGAGGACGCCCCGCGGCCGAAATGGTGCGCCAAGAACAGCTGGATCGGCTGCTTCTTCGAGCCTGTGGACAGCGGAGCCTGCAAGAAGCACTCGACGGACCTGGCGGGCGTGCGCGCGGTCAGGGCTTGGCCGGTGCCCGGCGGGACAGAGGACGTGGCGGCCGCATTGGCTATCCGCGATCCTGTCCTTCAGCTTAAGAACGTGTCGCGGTTTGTCGGGATCGTAAACGAGACCTCTTTGTTCCCGCACAAGCTGTGGAACGAGCTGCTGGACGGCAACTACGTCCAGATTCGCGACAGCCTTGGCAATAACGTGGACATGCGCGATTACAAGGCCGAGCGCCCCAGCTTGTACCACACGCTGGCCGTGTCGGCCTTGCGCTCGATCCTGTCTGGGATCTTGTTCCGGCCCCAGCCAGACCTCATGGACTTGATTAGAGAGCGCGCCGTCCAGTTAAAAAAACACCACCAGCACTGCATCGCCGTGCACCTGCGCTGGACAGACAAGAATTTGGACGGGGGCGCGGCCACGCTGATCAACGGCACGACCCAGCACGTCATTTCTGCGCTCGACAGAGTCGAGCAACGAACCGGGCGCTCGTACCAGTGCCTGCTCATCATGAGCGACGATGACGAGAACGCCGTGGTCGCTCTGCAAGAAACGCTGGGTGACACCTACGACATTATCCGTGTGTCTCAGGTGCACACGCTCTTTCATTCCAAAGAGGAGTATGAAATTTACCGGCACATTGGTCACGAGTACATGCTCAATAAGACGCGAGACGACCCCGAGCAGGCCTATGCCTACTACGACGCTGTGCTGGTCGACGTGTACGCGGCCGCCGAGGCCGCCGATTATTTGATCGGCGTGGGTACGAGCGGTGTTTCGCAACTGCTGTCGCAGCTCTTGGGGTCAAAGAGGCGAGCCGATGGCAACGCATTCACGGTGTGGCAAGAAGATGTGTTTGTGCCAGCAGCGACTAGTCTGACTTAGCATTGTGCGAGTGAATCAGCCTGTCGCGACCAGAAGCTGTAAATCTCGCTGGATTTTCGAGAACGCAAACAACAGATCTCGCTGCTAAAAGACATAGCGCGAACGGTTACGTTGGTTGGTCGTTTTACAATTCAGTAATCTTCCTCGGTCTCGCGCCGCCTATTGCTCCTTGCGCCGATGCCCACGAACGCCACGCGTGGCACGGGCGGCAGAAAGTCGCGTCGGCCCCAGTCGATGATCGATAGAAGTTCTGAATATCTGCGCGAACGCTTCATCAGATTCAGAATCCCCGAAACGAATGATTCGCTGTTGCCGTGATCGGCAGTCAAAAAGTGAGCGTGCGTCGTGTCCACCGGCTTGCCGTTGAAAGCGATGCGCTCCTGCGAGTCGAGCTTGATCTTGCGCCAAAACGAGTCCTCGCTTTCCTCCCCGTGCTTGATGCGCCACCATCCCAAGTCCGTCTCGGTCCCAAACAGGTACGTGCGGTACCATTCGGCTAGGTCCTCCAGGGCCGTCTGGTCGTAGTACCGGCTCACTCGAGTGGCGGCGATCCAATCGCGTGGCATCGATGCCTGGTTCGTCCAAGCGAGTCCTCCATTGAAAAACCCGTAGTCGCGACTGTCTAGAACCCGCATGTAGTGCGGCGAGAGGCCCATCTGAGCGCCACTAGACAGAGGTGGAAGCGGTATCGGCGACAAAACCATGCAGTCGGCGTCCAAAAATACCGTGTCGTTGACCTGCGTCAGGGCGTACTCCATAATTCGGGCTTTCTCCATTTGAAAGTCGCTCCAAACGCCGGTCTTGATCATGTCGCCGCGTTGCATCGTCATATTGTACCCGTCCAGGGAGTAGGACCAGCTGATGTCCAAGGTTTGCATCAGCGACGGCATGCGCATCTCGAACCAATCGATCGTCGGCTTGTCCGATGCGACAAAGACCTTTGTGCCGGTCGGGGCGAACAGCGCGATTGTCCACAGCAACAGAGCGCCATCTTGGACGCGCTGCCCCCCGATCATGGTCGACACACTCGAGACGTACCGCTGACTTGTTTGGGTTGATGAGGAAAGGCGTCGCGCTAGCAGTAACACGATCGCGGTCACGGCGACCAAGAAGATCGGCCACATCGGACCTCGCACGTCGCCGTCACCAAAGTCTCCGGCATGCTTTGACGCGTTGTCCAGCGGCACGACGCCCTCTATTTTTTTACCATGCTCGGGTTGGGCAGGAATCCGCGCATCAGGATCAGGCATGGCAACGCACTTGTTTGAGGACCCGCGCCGACACACGCTCCGTGCCCAAGTGAATCGATTGCCCCTGTCTGATCGTCAGGCGATCGCGGGACTGGTTCTGCGTAATGATGAAGTCGGCCCGACGGGTTGGCCAAATGTGCAACACGCAACACACGATCAATTCTGCGCTCGCATGGGCGAAGCAAGAATGAGTATATTCGATTGAGGTCTTCACAATCGGCTCTATATGCTTTAACAAATTGCTGATAAATTTTCAACCTGCCGAGACTACGCACTCTACACAAATTCCAGGTCCCTAGCGCAATCCTCAATCGGCGGGCCAGTCTCTTGCAACCTCGCGGTCGGGAGATCCTACTGGCACCAGCGAGCGTCCACTCAGAGACAGACATGCAAGCACCGAGACATCGGACTTAATGGTGTCTCTCGTGAAACACAGCAAGAGCTGGCTTCTGGACTTGAACGCGGAGCACGCATTCCGTGCGGTCATGGTCGCACTCAACGTCGTCATGGGTTGCTTGCTCTTCACACGCATCGTTGCAGCACCAATGAGCCCGGGACCGACACGGGCCAGCTCGGTTGCGGATCGTCCTGCACCACCCGGTGGGATGATGCACAGTGAGCTCGCCAGCGTGTACTGGTTCCCGTCCGACTTTGAGCGCATGTTTGCGCAGCCCGTCACCACTTTGCCGACGACCAATTCGTTGATGAGTGTCAACCTCATGGCGCGCTCGGCGGTCGACGGTGCGCAGCCCGCCGTCCCCGTGGCTGCCGTTGCTGCCCCAGTTGCCGCAGCGACCACGCCGTTGGCGATTGCCCTGGCCTCGACCCCGGCCGACCCTCCGGCCACCCCGCCACTGCCCGCCGCGCCAATCACGACCCCGTCCGGCTGCATCGTGGCCGCGGGCGCCGCCCCTGCCCTGCGCGCCATCGTCATGACTGGCGGGACGCGGGTCGCGTCGCTCAACCGCCTGCTGAAGTCCCTGGCCGAGACCGATGCGATGGGCGACCGCATCGACATCGACGTCTGGATCGACGTTCCGACCAGCGACCACTCCTCGGCCGAGTACCTCGACCGGGAAGCTCTCGCCAAGGACATTCGAGAGTTCAAGAGCAATGGCACGTACACGCACGGTAATGTGCGCGCTTTTGTGTGGGGAAGCCCCTCGGGCCTGCGCAAGCAGTGGCTCGAGACGTGGGATCGTTCGACCCCCTGTGGTCTGGGCGAGTGGACCTCGGAAGTCGGCTTGATCCTTGAAGACGACCTCGAGCTGTCGTCCCACTTTTGGCGGTGGCTCAAGGGCGCGCACGGCGCCTACGGCAAGGACCCCCGCATTGCCGGATTCACGCTACAACGTGCGAGCCTGTGCGCGAAGATGTGCGACGACCTGCTCGGAGGGCCGACCCAGTCGCCCGCTGCATTCTTCTACCCGCTCGTGGGATCTTGGGGCTACTCGCCCACAGTCGCCCACTGGATGCGCTTTCGCAAGTGGTATTACGACTTTGTCAAGACCTCGGAGAAGCCGTATGTCGAAGGGCTCAAGCCGACCGAGTGGTACCGGTCGTTTGAAAAGGCCGGGACCGCGGGCAAGCGCATGTGGACGATGCACCACATCAAGTACGTCGACACGCACGAGGACAAGTACACGGTCTACGTGAAGTGCCCCGAGAACAGGACCATGTCCCAAAATCACCTCGAGGCCGGGATCAACTACGCGACCAAGCGCCCTTCCGAGCACGAGCGTCTTTTGCAGTGGGACGATGCGCTCCTGAGATTTCCTAAATCACCAATCGAGCTCGACTGGGCAGGAATTCCTACAGGCGGTCAAGGAGATGCCGGCGGAGTAATGTGAGTGGCAGCTCGTAAACACGCGCTTGGAATGTAATGGGTTGCTATAGTTTTTTCCCCGGTGCGGCGAGCCGGGTCTGTAAAAGGAATAACCCGACTCAACCCAGATGGCAGGTTATACACCTCTTGTCGACATTGACAAGTCGTAGCTGCTTTGAACACATGAAAACTCACGTTGTGATAGCCCGCACGCACGACTAGATTTCGAGCTTGCGCAAACGAGGTGTCTCACCGCCAGCACCATCCCTGCATGGATTTGGGGCCGACCGACTCACGCACGGTGAACGATATAAAATTCGACAGCAACGCCGTCGCGCATTTCAAGTGCAGTTGAGCTTCGTGCGTCACAGAGGAAGCGTCAGACAGCTGAAGCGCAGCAGCACGCCGCTGCTCCGCCAGACGGTCCACCTGACAAATCATGAAGCAAAGCACGCTCGAGCGCCGGCTTATCAAATGGCTGAGTAACGGCGAAGGCCGCGTGTTGATCGTCTCGGCGCTGGCCCTGTCGGGCATCTCGGTGTGGGCATTTGGCGCAAGCTCGGCCGTGAAAACACACGTCGACCCGCGCTGTACGATCGTGCAGGACTTTTTGGAGTTTCGATCGGTGACCCCGATGATCACACGGGGGTGGAATGGGCGCCGGTACGCCGCCGTGGTCATGAGCCTGCCCACCGAGGCCGGCATCTACGGCAACCAGACACGCTTGAAGGACTTTACCAAGGATTGGAAGCGCGTGTGGCCAGAACTGCAGGTGCGCCGGCAGCCCACGTTTGCACAGCACAACGACCTGCGGGGCTATGGCGACTATGTGGGCTTTTACCTCGCGCTCAACCACGCGCTCGTTGATCAGGGCAACGCGTTCGATTACTTAATCTTGTTCGAGGACGACGCCGTGCCCTCACCCAACGCGACGTGGCCCAGCGTCGGCGGACCCAACTCTTTGGACAGCATGGTCGACGATCTCGAGCGCGTGCGTGGGACCGGGCTCGCCCTGGGCGGCCACATGTTCAAAGGGTTCAACGGGGACGAGGCCAGAATGAAGGCCGTGCGACATTTCGGGGGCGTTGTCTCGGCCACATGGGGCACGGGCTCGTTCGCCCTGGTGCTGCCGCAGTCCAGCGTGCGATTTTTCTTCCAAGGGCTAACGGACACGATCAAAAATCTTACGATTGCGAAGAAGGTGTCAGGCATCGACATCACGCTGTGGGACCTGTTCGAAGAGCACAAGCGCTTGGGTCTGGGGTCTGGAGGTTACGCCAGCACCCCATTGATCACCGATCACCGCCCCGGATGGTCGGCGACCTGGCACCGCATGGTAAGCCGGCCGAATGAGGGCCGCAGCGACTATTGGAATTGGGACTGGTAGTCATACTTGAACGCAAACCAGCGATGTGCTATCAGCTGGGGCTTTGCGATATCGGGACCCTAACTCGAGTTAGGGTCTCGATATGAATGAACAAATGAACAATCTTTTCACCTTGCCTATTCAATTTTGGGTGTGTTATCGACCGCGATTCTGATAACCAAATCCCTGAGCTCTGATGATCATCCACCTAACCATCGCGCTATGACAATCGCGACGTGAACGTGCTGGCCATCATGCGTTGGCGGTCCAGGAAGGCTTACGTCACAAGCCTATCTCTTCCACTGCGGCGCTTTGCAAATCTGATCGGCACCCACTTGGCGGCGGTGACAGAAAAGCATGGCTCTTCCCGGCGCAAATTTGCAGCAATCCTTGCGTGCCTGTGTTTGACGGCAATAATATGGCCGACCGCGCGCAACGGACACAAGTTGCTACACCGCCAGCTACACACGGACCTAATGTTTGAGACGGCGCTCGATCTCGCAGGTCACCCCGCATCCGAGTGCGAAGCTTGCTTCCGAGCGTCCAGCGCCGCGTACGCGTCGCGACCGCTCAGGCAACGCGACGACAGCGTGGTGCCACTGGTCTGGGATGGAAGTCCCGTGGTCGTGCCCGAGCTGCGCCTGGTCTATTGCAGCATTCCTAAGAATGCGTGCACGCAGATGAAGCGCATCGTGCACCGCGTTCGGGGGTCTCCGTATTGGAACGTGACTGACGCGGCCTTGGAAAGGTGGCACATCCACAAGCCAGAGACGAACGGCCTGATTTATCTGCGCAACCTGACCCTGGCGCGGGCCAACGCGATTATGCACGACCCACGCTGGACCCGCGTGGTCGTGACGCGCGATCCCATCGAGAGGTTTGCCTCGGCCTTTTTGGACAAGTGCGCGCGCAAGTATTACCAAGTTGCGCAAGTTCTTGCCGTTGCTCAGGGAGGTGACGTCGACAATCGCACCCGCGTCGCCAACATCAACTGTCCAGTGACACACGTGCAGCAAACTGACAGCGTAGAGGCGGTGCTGCGCGCGGTCGAGCGACAAGCGTTCTGGCACGGCCTGGCGTCGCTCAACTCGCACTTCCGCCCCCAGTCGGCCTTTTGCGATATGCACAAATACAGTGCATCATACCTGGCGGTGGACGTGGATAGCGTCAGCAAGGTTGTGCCGCAGTGCGTCTTGAATAATCTACACGTCGGTCCATCCGCGCGCGACTCGGGAATCGCCGCGGCGCATGCCGTGCTCGGCAACGCCAGTTTGGTCACCCACCGGACGGCGTCCCGTGAACTGGCAAGGAATTGGACGACCGAGACGGATGATTGCCTCAAGAATGCCGCCGCCCAAAAACGACGCGATCCACAACGTGCGTGTGGGCACTTGATCGGAGTGCGCTTGATGCGACTGTACAGAACTGATTTTGAGCTTCCATGGAACAGGGCATCGTGAAGAGAGGACGGCGCGGGTTGAGGCTCAGATTGCTCAGAGGGGTGAGGCTCAGATTGCGCTGACGGAGTGGGTCAGTAGCGCGTTGTACGTGACGGAAAGCTGTTGGGCGATTCATGTCCGTGTAGCCCTTGTGCCTGGATACCATGCGCTACTGCTTTCATACGTCGCTCTGATGCGTGCGACGTACTATCTGGAATGATCAGACGTCGCATTTGGGTGCTTGTGATCACGGTAACATGCGTATCCATACGCGAACTTGTCAAAGCTGTCCGATTGAACAGTCGGGGAAAATGTCAGCGCCAAAGGCGTGACACAGCCATCACCACGAGGCGGTTGTCGTCGGCGTACGTGCCATTAATCCTCTTGCATGTTTTGTGCAATACCAAGCACACAAAGGGAATCGACGAAGCCGAGTCGACATCGATGGGCGCATATAAAAAACATTGTTTGCTGCGTGAGATGCCGAAGACCAATGTCTTGCAGTCTGACGAGGCCTTGCAGCTCAAGATGTGCGAAATCTCAATCCACGCCCTCCCATGGTTAGTCTGCGGAGGCTACAGACATCATATTGTGTAATGCACACGCATATCATCGGCTCTCAAGATTTCCAATCACTGCGCGCATAGGTTCCCTGAATACAGGATGCTTACACGGAGGGCGTCGATCGCTGCCATCGCGCAAACTCAGGTTCCGAGAAAAGGCGGTACATTTGGTAAATATTCAGCTCGTGGGGACCAGGCCGACAATAGTGTGAGCAATCTCCAGCGCGGTAATGGCCGTAGTGCAAGGGCCGCGTCTGATTCCACACGCTCAGGTGCAGATCTGAGATGTTTGCAATGAGTTGCGCCGATAGGGCGTTGTATGGCCCCATGAAGTCGCCAGGCGCGGTTGACACAATGTCACGGCACGTGTCATTCTCGAGTCCGGATGCGCGCTTGTACTCCCCCGTGTGCGTCGAAAAGTGCTGGGGAAGTGTATCGATCCAGACGGTCAGCGGCATCACCCAGGCGCCCGACTGCTTCACGGCAGCGCGGTAGACTGCAAAACTTGCCAGGTCCCGAGGTAGGTTCGATTTGAACCACTCGTAGTGCAGCCCGTAGTTGAATATGACCACGTCCGATGCAAACTTCGGGAAGATGTGATTCAAGAACTCAAACACAAACGGTAAGCGCCACCGATCTCCATCCATGAGAGTGATCCCACAAATCTCGGTATCGTCAATCAAGGCGACGCAGCGCGGTGGGTAAATGTGGGGCTTGACCCCATCCGTCAAGATTTCGGGAACACCCGAAAAATTGAGCAGGGTCCCGCGAATGTCCAACGGGACCACCGCGTGTTTCCGAAGGAAAAAAGTCGTCGCCCGGCGCAGCGCATCTTGCTGGCTGTCGCCAAAAAACCACAACCTACGGCCGCGGATGCGCTCAAACAGCTTGCATGGAGTAAACGACAGCAGCTCCTCTCGAGGGATCGGCGCTTCGCGAAACATACGCGCGCTTATCCCCGGGGCGCAGAGCGTGTGCTGCCCGGTCTCGTCCCAATCACTCGTGTCCATGAGTGGTATGTATGTTTCGTTGCCGCTCGCCTCCCATGCGCTTTGGGGGCAGGCTAGTGGCGCGCGAACCCTGCGCCTAGGGTTGCTGTGGCTTCGGAGATGCGATAAACCGACGGCGAGGCGACTGCAGTTTGCTTGCCTTTCGAACTTGGATGCTAGCGAACCGGCAGCGACGGCGACAATCAGACAGGCAATCCACAGGAGAAGCATATCCGACCGAGGACACTGAGATTTTCGCCACATTTCTGAGGACACATAGAGACCGAGGCTGTTTCGGCGGAGCTTCATGCTCCAATACGGATAACCCGAGTAATTCAGAGACGACTAGCGAGCCATATGCCGGCGTGAGCGAATTTTCCAATTTTACCTTTCAGGCCGCGAACGACAGGCCTCGCAGGTTGGCATACCCGCTTTCCTTTCAGCAAGCCGCGCTCTATGGATGACATCCCAGCCCAGCCCCCAGGCCCACTCCCCTCCGCTCCACAGCCCCTCGCAACTTGATCATGCTACTCACGCGCAACGTCCTCCTGCCATATCGTGAAGGCGTTGCCATCCGCCATCCGCCGCGCTCCCATCAGTTGGGCGGTCAGCTGAGAGACACCGCTGGTGCCAACGCCTACGAAGTAGTCAGCTGTCGTTGCCGACGCCGTGGTCCAAACGTCGGCGATGACTGATCTGTAGTAGTCATAATACCGGGAGGTTGCAAGCGAAGGCGCAAGTGCATCGCTCACCATCAGCGCACTCTGTACGTACTCGTGACCCTGTCGCCGGTATGCCTCGTACTCTGCTGGCGAAGAAAAGAGCGAGCTCACATTTGACAGGGGGATAATGTCGTACGCATCGCCCAGCGATGTCTGCAATAGCCTGACGGCGGCCCCGTCATCGTCGCTCATCACGAGCAGGCACCGATACGCGAGCCCAGTGCGATTTTTCACCCGGCCCAGAGCTCGATGCATTCCTTCGACCGCGATCGTGTGGTTGGTAAGCAGACGCGCGAGGCCCCCGTCGGATGCCTTGTCCGTCCACCGCAGGTGCACCGCGAGGCAGTGCCGCTGGCCTCGCAATTGCAACTGCCGGACCTTGGCGTCGACAGCGGCAAGTATATCTGGCTTGGGCCGAAAGACAATCTGCGAGAGCATGGTCCGCAGCGCCGAAAGCGCCAATGTGTGGCAAAGCTGCTTTCTGTGGCGGCGGCAAAATGCATGCATATCTCGGATCTCGATCCCGTCGCTCCTCTGAACCCTCACTTCGCCTCGATCCAGCAGATTTCGCCACAGCGGCGTAGGAAAATAGGACGTGTCGTTGACCAAGTTGACAAAGCGTGCGCTGCGTACCAGCTGCATGATCGAATCTTGGGCGTCGAGTGCTAGTGCGATGTCCTCGGTGCCATTGACCACGTCCGGCCAAGCCTTGACAGCTCGGACCATTTCCAATTTCTTGACTGATTTAGCGCAGTTGCTTGTGCTCAGAGGCTCAAAGAAGCACTCGAGCCACGAATCGTCCAGGCACCATTTGGGACGCGGGGCGTCTTGCACCAACACGAGCGTCCGGTTGAACGCCAGCGCAGAAACGATCAGCAGGTCGCCGTAGTCACGCATCTGAGACGTGATGCCCCAGTCGTACGCATACATGTAGAGCATGCGGTCGCACGTGTCTCGAAACTGCACCTCGCGCCAGGCACGCGCCACGCGCTCGACCGCAGCGTCCGACCACGTGACGAGGGGTACTCTGGTGCGCAGCTCCGTTGTCATGCGGGCGTCTCCTCCTACGGCCCACATGCTCGACACGTCCAAAAAGACGGGCTTGGGGGCGGGAACGCCGGCGTGTCTGCCGAAGACTGTGCCATACAGCGGCGGGGCCGGCGGCTGCAGTTGCTGCATCGTACTTGATAACGTCGACGGGCGATCTAGCCAAATAAAGATCGCATAAATGCCAGTACATTGTACGATAGCGCAAAGAGTGGCCCGCGTACGCAGCCAATGCCGAGATCGACGTTGGAAAGGATGCCATACACGCTGTTTCATCGAGCGAGAGCTTTTATAATTAGAGGGCGAGGGCGCGACGCTGTGCAGCACCCCTGCGCGCAGGACACGGACGACATCAGTCACTGCGGTATGGTTGGAGCCTCCAACTTGAAGGTTAAGCCTCGCGACAACAGCGAAAAATTGTTTTGTGTTGCGAAGCTTGAAGAATTCTTTATGAAGACACTTTATGAGACACTTTCAACGGTCGAATCGTTTCGGCGCGAAAATATATGCGTGAATCACACTGCGTGATACACGCGGGGCGCTGCTTATATATTTATGTTTGATCGTGTGGGCTACCGGCACAGGCCTTGACTTAGAGCGAGCACGGTATTCGCGATGTCAAACTTGCGCAGCACCCTTTGTCGTGCCACTCGCGACCGCCTTGCCATCAGCTCCCGCGACAACAACAGACGCTCCAGCTCGTCCACAAACGGCCCGGCGGCCAGCAACACGTCGGCAGGCCCCGCAAGGTCGAGCGTGATGCATGCGCCGGCGCCATCCGCAACGAGCTCGCACTGACCTCCAACCGCGGACACGACAGGCGATACTCCAAGGGCCATGGCTTCGTACGCCGCGAGCGAAATGCCCTCATTTCGGGACGGGAGCAGCAAGACGTCTGCCATCGCGAGCGCGCGAATCGTCTCTGTGTTATTTAGCATCCCGAGAGTCAGCACCGTGCGTTCTAGCAATGGGTGTCGCGAGACGTTGGCGCGCAGCTCGGCCAGCTTTGGCCCCCCCCCGATCGCGAACGTCACAAATTCCATCTGGCGCTCTTCGCGCAGCTGTCGCACGATCTCGAAGTAGAGTTCCGGAAACTTCTGTTCCACCATGCGCGCGATGTAAGCGATCACGGGCGTATCGGTCCTGATTTTCCCGAGCGTTTGAAACATATCTGATCGCCCGCTCGATCGCTCAGCCAATGTGAGCGGGCGGAGGGCATGCGTGTCCACGCCTATGTAGGCCACGCTTATCCTGTCGTTGTCCGAGAGCGTTTGTGTGCGCGATGGACGCCGAGCCGAAATTGCCCGTTGATGCTCGCTCCGGGCTGACTCTCGCACCCTTCGCGCCCTTTCCCTCATCCACGACGCGACGTGCTGCGAAGCGGCAAATGTGTGGTCGAGGTGCTGCGCGTGGGCGACGCTCATGGCCGCGTACCCGCCCTCGCCCCACTCCATCTCCTCCAAGTGCACAAAATCCACAAACCTAACGTGGCCGCGGCGCATCGCCGTGAGCGCGATGCGGAGATGCGACAAGTGCTTGTATCCAAACGCGCTATTCGAGATCATGACGACCTGGACGTTGCGCGTCACGACCAGGTGAGTTAGAACATCGAGCACGCCCAGTGTATCACTCGGGCTGGCGACGAGGTGCGGCAGGTGGAACACGTCGCACGTGACGCTGTAAAAGTCTTGCGCGGTTGGATGCCCACTAGAAAGTGTCGTAACGATGACGACACGGACGTCCATCCTGGTCAAGGCGCGCGCGAGATTTACATTGAACTGATCGGCGCCGCCGTGCTCCAGCCAGGGCACGAGCATCAGGAAGCCAGGCAACGTTGACGATGTCGCTGCGGCATGCAGACCGTGGTTTGACGACGGTCGTGGCGTTCGCGATTTTGAGCGTCGGCGCGCGATCGCGGTGTCGCGCCCGGCCATGGCCGCCTTGTCGTCGACGTGCCACTTGCCATCGAGACTGTCGCCTTGGTGACGCTCGCGCGACAGCGACTCGTACGCTACAGAGAATGCCGCGCGAGATACGTGCAGATGCGGCAAACGCGCACGCACGCGATCACAAGTGCTTGGTGCTGTCCCGAGGCCGCTCCGACTCGTGAGGGTGGGCCCGTCTGGACCGAGCAGCTGGCTTTCTCGGAGGGAGTTCGCAGCGAGGGCCTCGTCGCCGGCGCAAAATAACGAGACCAGGCCATCGCTCACTCGCCGGGCCTCGATCGAGTGGTCTGGGATCGCCCGGTTGCTCATCGCGTGCGCGCTGGCACGAGTTGCAGCAGTTGCGCCTGTGATCAGTTCGCTGACCGCGCCGACCCAGCCCGCCAGTTGCACCTTTGAGAGCCACACCGGCACTCGCAACAAAATAGGGGCGCCCCTCGCATGGCAGGTCAGGCGAGCGTCGGCACGTGTAGTTGGTGACAGACAGACATGGTCGGCGGTGGACCCCGGCGACTGGATCGATTCCAGGTCCACGTGCCGGCCCTTAGCAACCAGCGCCAACTTCTCCAGTGTCGTTGCTTGCAAATCGACACCCGTCTGGCCTTCTTGCGTCCCCGGACCTAAAAATACGATGAAGTCCCACACAGCTGGGGGCCGGTCGACTCCGGGCGCGCGCGTCGCGCGAACGCTGCTCGCTTCGTCGGCAGCGATGACGCTGCCTGTGTCAAAATGTCTGAACCCCGGACAATCACGCCCTCGAGGTTGCAAGCCCTTCGCACCAGGGTCAAGGACGAGCATTTCGACGCCAAAACCAGCCAGCGTCTGCGACTTGCGAAGCACTTCCACAAACGTAGTCACCTGCGCGCATGTCGCCGGTGGACTTGTGCCGCGATTGCGATTGTGGTCTCGATCGCGATTGCGAAGGCGACTGCGAATGCGACTGTGATCGCGGATGTCCGCGCGTTGGTCGTCGGCGTCACCAGGGCCAGCCGTAGCCACGACAACCACCAAGACGGCTGGAGTCGACAGGATCGCGGCGGCAGGAGGCCCACGATCAGGCGCGCCAGGTCGGTGGTGCTCAATGATCCACGAAAAACGAGCAGCCGTGTGTCTTGCACCGGCGGCGGCGGCGGCGGCAGGGCCCGCGAGATTGGTGCAGATGCCAACGGATCGAAGACCCTCCAGAGCGACAGGAGCTAGTCTTGCGTCCAGCCCATCGCTGCGCCTCGACCGCCATCGTACCGAGGCTGATGCACGAGCGACCTCATCCGGACGCGCATCCATCTCGGCACTATTCGTCAGCAGGTACCACGTCACCAAGAGGCCTGTGAGCATGCCTCGCAGTGCCCAGCCAGACTTGAGCATTGCCGCCATGCGCGACCGTGATCGGCCGCCACCGTCTACTGCATCCTGTCTTATTACTTTTGGTGATTTTCGCAGCAACGGCCAGCCAAGCTTAGTCTGTCGAGTCCACGGGGACAAGCGTGGCGTAGCACGACCGTGACAGCCCGGCCCTGCGGCCAAAGGCATGTCGACTGCTCCAACTTGGTTCAACACGTCGGCAGGTCAGACGGGGTGCTGCGACGACGCGATGGTGCGATGACGCAAAGGCCGCATGGCCGTAATAACGATGGTCCGTCCTGTTGCGCGGTCCCGCGTGCGGGAATGCACTTAGAGAGTGGCCTCGGCGTCGGCGGTCGTCGTCGTCGGCCCCATTTTATTGTTTATGTGATTAGTAGGCGCATGTAACGTGTGACACCAAGCCGTCATTTCACCATTTACCAAGGCCTTGAAGCCTGGCAATGCTGACACCCACGTCGACTCGCGGTTTCAGACATGTGCCTGAACAAGATGCAATGTAAGCGGCGCGCAGACTGATTCACGGAAATGTTGCTGAAAGCCGACATGAGGGATCGGGTGGAAAAAACGCGCAAGTCTCAAAGGAGCCATGCTCGCGGCAGAACGGTCGTGTGCGTTGCGAGTGCGGTCGGTGTGCTGATCACGCTGTCTTACAACGCGGCAAGGTTGACATCGACTGCTCAGGTCGGGCGATTACCAACATTATGCCCTGGCAAACGAAGTGCACAGTACTTCGACGTCGCGCCGGACAAGCTCTCGCCTGAGCATGGTCCGTGCGGAACACGAGACCGGCTGCTTGCGTACCCCGGCACGCAAATCAACGCGTCGTCGTTGCAGGAACCCGTCACGAGTTGCTGCCCGCGCAGCTACACGTTTCCGAGATCCATCATCAGCGAGGAATGTGCCGCCCGTATTCGGTGCACGTCGTCGTTGTCCAACACGATCCGAAAGGTCGGGCCAATCCCTTGCGACGTGGCTCGCACGGGAAGATCCCTCGCCTCGATCTGCGTCTTCTACCTGAACTACCGCAACCTGGACAATCTCCTGACGAGCTTGAAAAGTCACGCCACGCGCTCGCTGAACCCCGACATGGTCTCGCACACGGTTCTGACGATGGACGAGGACGACAGCGAGGTAGAATCAATGCGACAAGCTCTGGGCTTCCTGGCCGACGTCCACCGTCTCACGTTTCCCGCAGGAACCCGAGGTGGAGACCCCTTGCCGCTCGCGCTCCGATTGATCTCGCTGTTGTCGTCGTGTCCGCTAACGGTGGTGTCCGACTCGGACGCCTTCATGCTCGCTGACGGTTGGGACTCACGCTTGATGGCACAGTTTCTGGACCGAAACCTGTCGCTGTTTGCGGCGAATCCGCGTCACAGTTCGCACGGCGTAGTATTTCGCGACGTGGCCGAGTGGAACTGGATGGCGTATCGCACACAGGCCTTTGCCGGTCTTGTCATCGGCGGCGGCCCCGTCGAGCTGCCGGATGTGGGCCATTACTACACACACTGCGCAAGACAGGCAGGTTCTCATTACATCCACCTGCAGGGGACGATGTGGCCGTACGCAGGCAAGGCGGCCACTGTGGTCACCGACGCCGACGGATTTCCATGGATTTTGCACTTGTTCTACGCATCGCGGCACAACAACGAGCCCGACGACATCAAGTCCGAGGCGCGCAAGTACTCGCTGACCGACGATCAGCTCGCAGCATTGCGAGAAAACGTGACACGGACGCGGTGCTTGGATCCGAGAAAGGCATTTGGATTGTCACAAATCCGCGAAGCCGTGGTGACGGCTGATTAGAGTACCGAATCGGCACGGGTTTGCGGGGGGGGCACAAATACATACAAAGATTACGTGCTCAGGCACCGCGACTTGCCCAATCGGAATGAGAAATGTGCAAAGAAATCCTCCCGTGTGACTCAATGATAAAATGATACATGTACATGCGATTGTCTTGCATCGCCGGCCTGCACACGCATGATGAGTCACTAGGGACACCTTTTGAGAATCGTTCGAAGGCCGGCATGATGGCCGTCACGGCTGGCATTCGGGCGTTGGGCGGCAGGCAGGCGGTGCCGTCGTCACCACAAGCGCAAGCGACTCTAGAAATACCGAAACGGATCCCCACAGCAGGTCGCGCCGGGGCGAAAATCGTCCGTGCCCTGGTCTTATTCGTAGCCACTTGGGTCATCTCGCAGATTCACGTAATCCGGCCTTTGTTCTGTGGTCCAAGCGTGCATGGAATCGAATCGATTTCGCAGCTCTCGGTGGGTCGTGTGGCCGACCGCAATCAGCTGCCGACGTTTGGGCGACTCGCCTCGCACGTGTTTCGGCCAGCAACGCGTCTATGGCGCGCTGAAACTTTTTACCAACGTTGGCCCGTAAGTCAATACCGGCCAAGCGGACAATTCTACGTCCGACCGCTTGCCACTGAGCTCGATGTACCGCCAGCGTTCAACTTGTCGTCCGATCGTCCCCCACACGCTCAAGTACCGGCCCCTGTCATTACGATCGTCACTGCAACCAGAAACCCGAGCGAGCTGTTCTTCACGCGGACTGTGCAATTTGTGCTCGAACAAAGCTTGCAGTCGTTTCGATGGGTCATCGTCAACGACCACTCTACAGAAATGTCATCGATACGACGTCTGGCAGATCTCAAGCGATGGGCGGAGCATCGCGAGCCGTTCCGCATCCTGATCGTAGACAATCCGTCGTCGGTGAAACAAGGCAACGGCCCCGCAGCGATGAACTACGGCCTTCGATTTGTCGGGGCCTCACCGTTCGTGGCCATCCTGGACGACGACGACATGTGGGAGCTGACATCTCTGGAGAAAGCCGCGCTGGTCATGTCGTGGGTTCCCGACGCCTACGCTGTCAGCTTCGACGTCGTCAACCACGGAGACAAGAAGTTTTTGTGGAAGCGCGGGTTCCACAATGGCGACGAGAGTTTCTTCCATGGGAACAACATGATGCAGGGCAGCCCATTTCGGTCGAGCGTGCTTGCAAAGTGTCGCTTCCGCGAAGACATGGCCGATGGTGGCGCTGACTGGGACTTTTGGATGTGCATGGCCAGCCATGGAATGTGGGGCTTGCATTTGCCCGAAAACGGCAACTGGTACCAATGGAACCCTCCGAGTTTCCGCAAGAAGCGGTGGAAGGCCGTCGCTACGCCCAGGGCAGTGAATGAGACGCGTGGCCGCATTCAGCGTCGCTATCCAAAATTGATCAACGAGGATGCATGGCCCCCGATGGTTTTGCCGCCGTCATTCTTGACAGGTCAAACTTTGGCGATAGTGAACGAGCGTGTGTTGTTCACTAACTCGGTAGGACTGAAAGGAGCGGCCGTGCACGAGCGACGCTATAAACGCGACGAACCGACCAATATAAGCACACTTTTGGTGCTGAAAGACCTGGGTGACCCTGACGTGTCCGCACGGACCGTCCAGGTCACGCGCGAACTTGCGGGTGCTGGGTGGCGGGTAACGGTTGTCCTCACACACTACCGAGACGCTGACGAGGACACGGCGATGCATGACCACCATCAATTTTTGCAGTACACGCACGACGTATTCGTGGCCGGGACCGTGGCGCCATTGGGCATGATGCCGGACTTGGTTGATTACTTGATCGAATCGAGGGGAATCGGGGTGGTCTTTGTGCCATCCGAGCACTCGACGCCACACGTCATCACACGATGCCTCGTCGCGGCAGCAATAACGGTGCAAGGCACTCGTGCCACAGAACGGATCGGCGATCGGCAGCGCCCAACTAGCATCGCCGTGATCGACGCTGGCCCACGTAACGAGCGCTTCGAGTGCAAAGACGGAGAAGGGGACGACCACAACGACGCTTGCTATGCGAAGGCTCCGGAGCCTCGAGATGCGGTCTGGTTTGCGTTAATTGAGCCGTCGCACGATCCAGTCCAGAACTTGCAAACAAAGCAATGCTGGATCAGGCGGGGCTATGCCAACGTCATTGTGCCCGGGGACGGCAGCGTGACGCTGCGATATGCGAACACGATAGCGGCCGCGCGACGGGCGGCTGCCGCACTATTCACGCCTGATCAGGATGACCTCGCGCGCGACTCGGAAACAAATGTGTGGTCGGCATTTCTCGAGCATCACAACAAGAAACACAACCCCGCGAGCCAGCGCCTCGGCCGCGGGATGGACATGCGCCAGATCCAGCGGGCGCTTCAGTACCGCAAGCAACGCCACGGATTCGGCCGACAGGTGCAGCTCGCCTGCCCCGAACGTGTCTACGCCAACAGCCGCTGGATCGACGCCCTTGAAGCGCCGCTCTCGTGCGATCAAGGCGGTGGCCCGCTGCGGTCTCAAGCGCTCGACGTTGCAGCATTACGCGCCAACGCGCTGCGTCAGTGCGGAGCTTGGTGTGTGGCCAATCTCGACGGCCACGCCTCGGCCGATGCTGTTCGCGGGTCTGTACTGGGATGGAAATTCTCGGGGACGTGCTTTCGGCCAATCCTGTCGTTAAATGCGTCTTTCAACTGCCTGGACGAAATTGCACGAGCCAGGGGGCACAACGCACGCGTTTTATAAGTCATATGGCTGTTGTCGATTTGGCGATTGGACGGTGGGTGAACTTGAGCAGCGAACGACTCATCTTCGCGCCAATGAAGTGCTCAGCGCCGAAGCGGGAGCGTTCGGGAGGGGTGCAAGGCCCCGTTCATCTGGGCACCTTGGAACTTAGGAAAAATTCCCGCCAAGGGGGTCCCCCCCCCTTGGGGTCCCCCCCCCTTGGGCACAAAGCCCCCTCCTCTCTCTCACAGAGAGGGTCATGAGCCCCGTACACACACGCTACCCATGTTACACGTTGTGTGAAGACCCCCTTGAGTCATCCTCGCCTACGGCAGTCAGCCTAGTTGCTACTGGGGACTCACAAGGGGACAAGTTGTTGTATCACACCCGCTCAAGCCAACATGTTTCAATTGTCTTGAATTATAACTACCCGAAATCGACGCGCAAACTCGCGTGGTCATATACGCCCACATTAGCGTCGCCATTTGCAAGCAGGCCCAAGAACCGAGGCGTCATGCTCGCCTCAAAGCGAACGACGACCTGCCCGACCCTATCCCGGGCGCTGCAGATGCAAACCTGTGACTTGCTCGACCTTGTGGACGGCGACCCGCACGCGTTCGCGATCTGGCGGCACGTCGCCAATGTACCATCTTGCATGACGACCTGCGACGCGACGGGCTGCTGCGTTGTCCCGAATCGGGCTTGTTGCGGCAGGCCTGCAATCTCAAAAGTCATGCCTTCATCCGCCTTGAGCGTGGGGCTAAGCTTGATCTCCACTTGCGTGGCCGAAGGGTCCGACCACGACTCGGCCAAAAAACGCAGCGAGTAGCCCCCTGAAAATGGGTTGGTTGAGGCATCGTTCAAGGGCAAGAGTAAGGGGAACACGCTGGTCCGCCTAAGCCCGCCAGCTGCATAACCAATATCCACAACGGGTGCGCCCGGGACTTGCGTTCCATTCGCCGAGCGCAGCTCAACGCCGAGGGCCGAGAATCGAGGAGGAGACGGCCCGCTGCAGAGCATCGGCAGGCCTCCGTAGACCGCGACGGACCGCCCGTTGGGAAGCGAGCTCGGGTTGAGCTGCCAAATGCCGCGCTTTGGGCTCGAGTACGTGCCCGCCGCGCATCGCCCGCCGGCGAACGCCTCCACCACGGGATCGATGCCGCTGGCGTTGGCAAACGTCGCCGCCACGACCGCTCCCGGCCCGGCGCCGAAGACGTCCCCTGTCTCGTCGGTAAACACTTGCAAGTCGCCGCCCCTGAGCTGGATCAGCGGCGCTTGCCTCGCGAACGAAGCGGATGTTGCTGCCACAGGCGCATCGATCGACGCGCCGCTGATCACGTTGAGAGGCGCGAGGGGGCCCCCCCTGTTCACGGTTGTAAACAGCGGCGCGACCTCGTCGCGAGCTCGTCCAGAAACGTGCGTGCGCAGGAACACTTGCGGCTCCAGATGCGCAAAGATCGTCCCAGCAAGTTTGGGGGAGGTAGGCGATGGCGCCCCGCTCGATGTTAGCTCGCCGTCGCCCGTCCACGCGACAATCGTCCCTTCAAACGTGTTGATACAACTAGCCCACGTGGCAGATTGCGAGTCGACACACGTGAGGTCGACGATGCGCATGCCGCGCTGCCCTTGCAAGCGCATGCACCCGTCAAATTGGAGGGAAACGCCGTCAGACGATTCCGACGCGAAGGTCTGGCGCGACGCGATCTTCCAGGCGGTGAAACGTACCAGCGGCACGGTCCGATTCACGAAAAACATGGGAGTGAAAGGATAGCTCATCCAAAGGCCCGAGTGGGCGGCGTGCACCACGTTGTCGTCAAACCGCACAAACTCTTGTTTGATCAGCGCCGTGTTGACCGCTCGATTGAATTCGACTTGCTTGTCCGGCGCAGCTGCCAGTCTGGCGTCGTACCCGGGCAGTCGCTCTGGGCAGGTCGACAGCGTCGCCGGGCGGCTCGCCAGCACTGGATCAATGTCAAGCGAGAAGCCCGCTCCGGCCACGCCCGCGGCGACGTTGCCTACGAACGTGTTGGCCGCATTCACAAACCAGAACCCGGCCGAGTTTACCCGCTCGGTCTGCAGCAGCGGGTAGGCCGACGGCTTGACGTCGATGGCGTAGTTGCCGATCAGGGTGTTGCCCTCTTCAGCGCCGTCCTCCAGCATGTAGGCAAAACCCGGGGCACCAGCGACCGTGTTGTTTACCAGAGTGACGCCGTTGGTGCAGTGAATGACGATTCCGCGCTGGAAGCTCGAGTGAATCGCCACATTGGACACTTGGACGTCACGCCCGCTGGCCCCCAAGTTGTGTATGTGCAAAGGGTAGCGCGCAAGGTGGCCTCGGCGCCCTAGGTAGCGCAACTCGACCCACGATAGACGCGCGCGCGCGTTTGGTCCGGCCATCATGACGTCCCCACCCATGCCCGTGACGGCGTCGTTGACACCCTCGATAATGATGTTGCGTGACAGCAGCGCAACCTCGGCGCGGGCGTCGACCTTCACCATGCGATCGCCGTCAGCCTTGTTGACGAACGACAGAGCGCGACCGTTGCGCGCGTGCCGTAGCGGGTCGGCCAACGTGAGCAGTGTTGAGGTTGCCCCATCGAGCAGCATCGCATCGCCGCCAAGGCCGACGATGGTCCCATACTCGGTCTGATCCGACGGCCAGTCAGTGGGCGCGATTACCACACGGTCGCCCACGCGCCACGATTGCGCTGATTCGACTGCCCCGCCTATGGTAAGAGCATCGGCCACGCGCAACATGGACTCGCCTGCGCCGGTGTGCGCTGCCAGGCGTGTGACGGGTCTGACGCGTGACGCCCCGCTCAGAAAAAGCGCCCCGCCGCTTTCCACCATGAGCGTTCTCACGTTGTCCTCGGCGGTCGCCGGCGGGCTGTCTGACGTCAGTCGCAGCAGAAACGTGCCCGCAAATGGCTCGGCATCGCCGGTGCAATTGCCAAACCCGCATGAAAAACAGCCACCGGCCTCGACGCGCAGCGTTGCTAGCGCAAGACCGAGCTCGGTGAGCTCGGGTGTGGGGCCTAGCTGCGCGTTCCGCGGGCACGTGAGCACGGCTTCCGATTGCACGTTGAGGCTGTTTACTTTG
>Ga0335398_10001364_pt1 | contig 42117 bp, 37 predicted proteins | sample BON03_FD_205742 | JGI IMG/M metagenome (GOLD analysis project Ga0335398, IMG submission 205742) | Freshwater microbial communities from Lake Bonney liftoff mats and glacier meltwater in Antarctica - BON-03 (spades assembly) (version 2) | ecosystem: Environmental > Aquatic > Freshwater > Ice >... | reverse complement strand
AATATTAAAAGAAGATATGTATCTCGGTTTGGTTACCATTCACGGTACAATAATGGTTTTCTTTCTTTTAACTGGTGGTTTATCTGGGACGTTTTCTAATTTATTGATTCCATTGCAAATTGGAGCAAGAGATATGGCTTCTGGTTTTATGAACATGTTATCTTATTGGTTCTTCTTGATTTCATCAATAATAATGTTGATTTCATTATTCATTGAAACAGGTCCAGCAATGGCTGGTTGGACTATTTATCCTCCTTTGTCTGCTTTACCTCAAGCTGTTGGTGGTTCTGGATTAGGAATGACATTGTGGTTAGCGTCTATGACAATATTTGTTGTTTCTTCTTTATTAGGTTCATTAAACTATATAGTTACTGTTTTAAATCTAAGAACTAAAGGGATGTCAATGACAAGGATGCCTCTTACTATTTGGACTTTCTTTGTAACTGCAATTTTAGGTGTATTGTCCTTTCCTGTTTTATTTTCAGCTGTATTGTTGTTAATGATGGACAGACTAGCAGGAACCAGTTTTTATTTATCTGACATTATTGTTGGTGGAGAAATGTTAGCGAATCATGGTGGTTCTCCTATTTTATACCAACATTTGTTTTGGTTTTTAGGTCATCCTGAAGTGTATATTGTATTATTACCAGCTCTTGGTATTTCTTCTGAAGTTATTTCTACTAATTCTCGTAAGCCTATATTTGGTTACAGAGCAATGATTGGTTCTATTTTAGCGATTGGTTTCTTATCATTTATTGTTTGGGGTCACCATATGTTTGTTACCGGTATGAATCCTTTTATTGGTAGTGTATTCGTATTTACTACTTTGTTAATTGCAATTCCTTCAGCTGTAAAAGTGTTTAACTATATTACTACACTTTGGAAAGGTTCTATTACGCTTACTCCAGCTATGATGTTTTCTATCGGTTTAGTATCTACTTTCATCACTGGTGGTGTGACTGGTATTATTTTAGCCGATTCAGCTTTAGATATTGCTATTCATGACACTTATTTTGTTGTTGCTCATTTCCATATTGTAATGGGTATGTCTGCTGTTTTTGGTTTGTTTGCCGGTGTGTATCATTGGTTTCCAAAGATGTATGGTAAAATGTTGAATATGCGTTTAGGATATGTTCATTTTTGGATTACAATATTTGGTGCTTATGGTGTCTTTTTCCCGATGCATTTTGTTGGATTAGCTGGTGCACCACGTCGTTATTATGATTATTCAGCTTATGGTGACTTTAATTCAAGTTCACAAGAAATGATGATGGATTTAAATGTTGTTATTACAACATTTGCTATTGTTTCTGCATTAGGTCAATTGTTGTTTCTATTTAACTTCTTCTACAGCATTTTCAGAGGTCCTGTTTCAGTGCAAAACCCTTGGAGATCAAACACTTTAGAATGGACAACTCCTGTTGAACATGTTCACGGTAACTGGCCAGGTGAATTACCAGTTGTACATAGATGGCCTTATGATTATTCTAAGCCTGGAGCTGAGGAGGATTTCATTACTCAAGATGTTCCTTTGGCTGAAGGTGAAATTGAACACTAATTATTAATGTTTTTTAAAAGCCTTTCCAATTGGAGAGGCTTTTGTATTTTTGAATAAAACTAATAAGATTGGAAGATTCATTCGATTACAGAGAAGAAGCCGAAACAGGTGCTGAAAAGGATTACGATAAAGTTTTACGTCCCAAATTGCTTGTAGATTTTTCTGGTCAAGACAATGTAGTTGAAAATCTTGATATTTTTGTCCGAGCTGCCAAACTACGTGGCGAACCGTTAGATCATGTTCTTTTACATGGTCCTCCAGGTCTGGGAAAAACTACTTTAGCCAATATTATTGCTAATGAATTAGGTGTAGGTTTTAAGGTTACAAGTGGTCCTGTTTTGGATAAAGCGGGTGATTTAGCTGGTTTATTAACTAATCTTAATACGGGTGATGTTCTTTTTATTGACGAAATCCATCGTTTAAGTCCCGTTATTGAAGAATACTTGTATTCTGCTATGGAAGATTATGTTATCGATATTATAATTGATTCTGGTCCAAATGCACGTACAGTTCAAATAACTTTAAATCCATTTACTTTAATTGGTGCTACGACTCGTTCAGGCTTATTGACCTCTCCTTTACGTGCTCGTTTTGGTATTAATTCTAGATTAGAATATTATAATTCAAAAGTCCTTACTTCTATAATTGAACGTTCAGCAAGTTTATTAGATATTCCAATCGATGAAACTGCTGCTTTTCAGATTGCTACAAGAAGTCGTGGCACTCCCCGTATTGCGAATTCATTGCTAAGAAGAGTAAGAGATTTTGCTCAGATTAAAGGGAATGGAACTATTACTCTTGATATTACAAATTTAGCGTTGAAATCTTTGAATGTTGATGAAAATGGATTAGACGAAATGGATAATCGTATTTTATCTGCTATCATTGATAAGTTTGCTGGTGGACCTGTTGGTTTATCTACAATTGCCACTGCAATTGGTGAGAATGCTGGAACTTTAGAAGAAGTATACGAGCCTTTTTTGATTCAAGAAGGGTATCTTATGCGAACTGCAAGAGGTAGAAAAGCTACTGAAAAAGCATTCAAACATCTTGGAAAAGCAAGTGGTTATTCTCAAGGTGGTTTGTTTTGATTCGTAAATGAGTTTTAAAGAAAGAAATACTCAATTAATTAAGGATAAAGCTAAAAAATTAGGATTCTTTTTTTGCGGCGTTTCTAAGGCTGTTTTTCTACAAGAGGAAGCTCCACGTCTTGAAAAGTGGTTATCGGATGCTAGAAATGGTAAAATGGACTATATGGCGAATCATTTTGATATGCGTTTAGATCCACGTTTATTAGTTGATGATGCAAAGTCTGTTGTTTCTTTATTGCTAAATTATTATCCATCTGAAATTCAAGAAGACACAGAGTCACCTAAAATTTCTAAATATGCTTATGGCGAAGATTATCACTTTGTAATTAAAGATAAACTCAAAGATTTATTTAATTTCATTCAGGATGAAATTGGTGAAGTAGGAGGGAGAGTCTTTGTTGATTCAGCCCCAGTTATGGATAAGGCTTGGGCTAAAAAGAGTGGTTTAGGTTGGATTGGAAAAAACAGTAATTTAATTCATCCTAAACACGGTTCTTTTTTTTTCATAGCTGAATTAATTTTGGATATTGATTTAGTTCCTGATGGTCCTATAAAAGATTATTGTGGCACTTGTACAAGATGTATAGATGCTTGTCCAACTGATGCAATTGTTGAACCTTATGTTGTAGATGGTTCGAAGTGCATTTCATATCTTACCATTGAATTAAAAGATCAATTATTGCCTTCAGAAATGAAAGGTAAAATGGATAATTGGATGTTTGGCTGTGATATTTGTCAAGATGTTTGTCCTTGGAATAGATTTTCTAAACCGACATCTGAAATTAAATTTAATCCTCATGAAAATTTATTGAAAATGTCAAAAGCTGATTGGACAGATTTAACAGAAGAAGTTTTTAAAGAGTTATTTAAAAAAAGTGCTGTTAAACGTACAAAGTTTGATGGATTAAAAAGAAATATAGATTTTTTGAAAGCTTATTAATACTACCTTTGAGACATTAAAAATAGTTCCATGAAAAAAATCATTCTTTTTACTTCTTTAATCCTTCTTTCATCTTGCTCTTCAAAAGATGAACAATTTTGCAATTGTTTAAAAGCAGGAGATAAATTGAATTCATTTTCTTCGAATATGTTCTATAAAGAAATTACTCCAAAGCTGGAGAAAGAAATGCAACTGCTCAGAGCTACCAAAGCTTCTGCTTGTAAGGATTACCTGACGATGGATGGTGAAAAAATGTTAGAGTTTAAAGAAGAGTGTAAGTAATCATTCAATAAATATTTCATCTAACGCTTCGCAAAATCCAGTTGCTGCTTCACTCAAAACATCTTTTGTATGTGCTTGAGAAATGAATCCAACTTCATAACCACTTGGACCTAAATAGATTCCGCGTTGAAGCAGCGCCATAAATATTTTTCTAAACCCTGTCATGTCGGGGTTAATTTCACCCGCTTTTCTTATGTGTTTTTTTCCGTCAAATGATAACCAAAATATTGAGCCAATCGTTACTAATTCGAAGTTGTATCCTTTCGTTTTAGCGTGTGAGTTTACTAAATTTACAAAATATTCAGTTCTTTCTTGCTGATCTTCGTAAAATCCTGGTTTCGCTAATTCTGTTAATGAAGCGATACCAGCTGCCATTGCAACTGGATTTCCAGATAATGTACCAGCTTGATATACAGGTCCATCTGGAGAAATGCTCGCCATGATATGTGCTTTAGCGCCATATGCACCTACTGGCAAACCTCCACCGATAATTTTACCATAGGTTACTATATCAGGTGTAATGTCATATAATTCTGCACCACCAGAGAAGGCAACTCTGAATCCAGAAATTACTTCATCGAAAAACAAAAGAATGTTATTTTCAGTACATAATTTTCTCAGTTCTTTCAAGAAAGTTAATTCTTGTAATAACAAACCATTATTGGCTGGTATAGGTTCTATAATCGCGCAAGCAATTTCATCTTTATACTGTTCGATACATTTACGTAAAGCATCGATATCATTGAGTTCAACTACTAATGTTTCATTGATATAACTTTCAGGAATACCTTCGCTTGTAGAAGAGGTTCCAAAAGTAACGAGACCACTTCCTGCTTTCACAAGCATTGAATCTACATGGCCGTGATAGCACCCTTCAAATTTTAATACTTTATCTTTTTTTGTATATCCACGAGCTAATCGGATAGCTGACATAACAGCTTCAGTTCCAGAGCTAACGAAACGAAGTTTGTCAATGTATGGATTTCGTGAAAGAATTAATTCAGCTAGTTCATTTTCCATTCTAGTGGGCGCACCGAAACTTGAACCATTTTTTAATGTCTCTACTATTTTTTCGAATACTTTAGGATGGTTATGCCCTAAAATTAGAGGTCCCCAACTGCAACAAAAATCGATGAATTTATTATCATCTTCATCCCAAATATGACAACCATCCCCTTTTTTCATAAAAAGTGGAGCACCATCTACAGATTTAAATGCTCTAACTGGAGAATTAACTCCACCTGGAAAATACAATTTTGATGTTTCAAATAGAGAATCCGATTCGCTTCTTTTTAATGTATGTTTTAGTGCCATTTTGTTTTAATTTAGATCATAAATTTACGACTAATCAAGGATTATTTCAAGAGATTTTCAATTTTTATTTTTATTGCTGCCTTATAATTTTTAATAAATTAAAGGCCTATCGGGAATTTTGCCAAAAAGGTATCTCATCTTTTCTGGGCTTTGGTAATTCGTTAGTCGTAAATTTCACAGTGCCATCACTTATGTCGTCAGATCTAAGTCTTTCAGGGATTTTATATAGGAAGAGCAACTAGCATTAAAAGGGTGAAATTCATTAACGATGGGTGTGGCCTATCTAAGAAAGTAACACCCTCATAATTAAAGAGCACTGAGAGTGTGTACTACTTTATTGTTAAAAAGTTCCCGATGAGCATATAATATTTATACAATTAAGTATCTTGAATATACATTTTTAGTAGTACTGTAACTAATCTAATCCCCTTAAATTTTCTTTTTATCTTTCGGAAAATAGATTTTTTGACGAATAAATATCAAAATAATTCCTGTTGAAATCGAGAAATCAGCTACGTTCCAAATTGCTGGAAAAACTTCTGCTCCTCCAATCCATGGCATCCATTGTGGCCAATTTGCTTGAAATTTAAACATATCCACGACATTCCCTAATAGAAATCCAGTGTGACGGGTTTCAACGATTCCATAAAAATTACAATTTGTTTTGATTCCTGAGCCTGGTAAATGGTTGTAGCCAATACATGGATTGTAGGTAAATGCAAAATCATAAAACATTGAGTCTATCAAATTTCCTGTTGCACCAGCTAATATTAAACCAACTGCAATTAAGAATTCTCTTTTAGCACCTAATTTTGCTTGTTGTACCCAGTAATAACATATTCCACCTATGGCAAATATTCTGAAAATACTCAAGGCTAATTTATGCCAAATTTTCGATCCAAATGTTGTTCCGAAAGCCATTCCTGGATTTTCTATATAGTCTAAAACGAGCCAATTACCAAAAATTGGGCGTACTTCTCCTGGTAAAAAATTAGTTTTAATATATACTTTTAGGAGTTGATCTAAAAATAAAATGAGGATAACAATTATCCCCACTATTATAGTATTTTTTTTCACAAACGATTATTTTTGCATGTTCTTAGCTTCAATACTCAATGTTGCATGAGGAACTAATAATAAACGTTCTTTTTGAATTAGTTTACCTGTAATACGACAAACACCGTACGTTTTATTTTCAATTCTTGCCAATGCAAATTCTAAATTTTGAATGAATTTTTCTTGTCTAGCACCTAAATGTGCAGTTTCTTCTTTTGATAAAGTTTGAGAACCATCTTCCATCATATTGAAAGTTCTACCCGTATCATCTGTTCCATTATTTCCACCTGCCAATGAGTTTTTTAACATATTTAAGTCATCATGAGCTTCTTTCAATTTAGTTAAAATTACAGTCTTGAATTCTAATAAATCTGCTTCTGAGTAATGTGTTTTTTCTTGTGACATATTATTTATATTTTAATTTCTATTGTTCGTTTATTCTATGCGGGACAAATATAATCGAAAAAAATAAACAGTGTTTGAAAATGTATATTTTATATCAGAAAATCAATTCATCTAATATTTTATTCGCCAATACATTGCTTAATTTGTAGTAACTTTCATTTGTCCACCCACCCACATGTGGTGTCAAAATTACTTTCGATGAATTTAATAGGTATTGAAAAGGAATCGGTAATTCTTGTTCAAAGAATGATTCAAAACTAGTCTTTTCATATTCCAATACATCCAAACCTGCTCCAAGTACTTTTCCGTTTTCAATAGCATTCATTAAAGCGGAAGTTTTCACTATTTTTCCTCTTGAAAGATTTAATAAAAAAATAGGTTTAGCAATTGATGTAAAGAATTCATCATTAGCGAAGAAAACTGTTTCTTCATTTTGCGGAATATGAAAACTTATCACATCTGCTTGATTTAGAAGAGCTTCTAAGGTACATTCTTTTACAAAGTCGTCACCAAAACTTTGTTTGTATTTGTCATAAGCAATAATATTTACGTTAAACCCTCGTAATTTCTTCGAAAATGCCTTTCCATTATTTCCATATCCAATGATTCCAACTGTTTTTCCGTCTAATTCAATTCCACGGTTACCTTCTCGGTCCCATTTGCCTTGTCGCACTTCTTTATCAGCGCTGTTTATTTTATTGAGAAGAGATAGCAGCATTCCTAATGTATGTTCTGCAACTGCATTTCTATTACCCTCTGGAGAGTTATAAAGTAGAATCCCTCTAGTTTCACAGAAGGGAACATCAATATTTTCCATTCCTGCTCCAGAACGAGCTATAAATTTTAGTTGAGAAGCATTTTCAAGAAATTTCTCATCCATTGGAAAACGAGAACGAATTACAATTCCCTCTACTGTTTTAACTAGCTCTAAACAGTCTTCAAATGATTTTTCTTCAGCATGAATACATATATGACCAGCTTCTGTTAATCGATTTGCAAGAATTTCGTGAACTTCATCTAAAAAAAGAATCGTCATAGTTTGAAATTTTAGAGATTGTATAAAAGTGCCCCAACTGTAAAGTAAATAAACAACCCTAGTACATCATTTAAGGTGGTAACAAATGGACCCGTTGCTAATGCAGGATCAATTTTGTATTTATTTAATATTAAAGGGATTATCGTTCCAAATAATCCAGCGAAAACGATTACAACAAATAATGATATACTTACCACAAATCCTAATGTTGAGTTTCCAAAAAAAGTAGCTATTCCGTAAATGATTGATGCTAAGAATATTCCGTTGATTAATCCTACTAATGTTTCTTTAATGATTTTAGTTTTAATGTGATCAAATTGATCATTCCCTTTTGCTAATGCTTGAACCACAATTGCAGAAGATTGAACTCCAACATTTCCACCCATCGCTGTTATTAATGGAATAAATAATGCCAATGTTGGGATATGACTGATTTCAGCTGTAAATCCTGCTATTACATTTGCTGCAAAAATACCTCCTAGCATTCCGATTAGTAACCAAGGTAATCGAGCCCTTGAAATATGCCAAACACTAGAATTTGTTTCAATTTTATCAGAAATACCTGAAGCCATCTGAAAATCTTTGTCTGCTTCTTCTTTTATGATATCAACAATGTCATCAATAGTAATTCTTCCGACTAATTTATTTTGTAAATCTACTACCGGAACTGATACTAAATCATATTTATACATTCGATTTGCAACATATTCACTCCCATCGTTTGTTTTTACTGAGATAATATTTTTCTTTTGATAAATATCTCTAATATGAGAAGTTGAATCGGCAAAAATTAAACGTTTCAAAGAAAGTAAACCAACTAATTTGTTTAGATCATCTACAACATAAATTGTATAAACGTTTTCAATCTCTTCTCCTTGGCGACGTAATTCTATTAAACAACGACTCACAGACCAATCCAATTTTACTTGAACAAACTCTTTCTGCATTAAACCTCCTGCGGAGTCTTCATCGTAATTTAATAATTCGACTATATCTTCAGCGGCTTCATCGTCATCCATGTGAGATATAACTTCCTGAATTTTATCATCAGAAAGTTCACCCAAAATATCCGCTGCATCGTCAGAATCAAGATTTTCTAATTGATCCGCTATTTCTTTAGTGGAAAGTGAATTTACAAATCGATCTCTGATTTCTTCATCCAATTCCATTAAAACATCTGCCTGAACGTCTTCTGTTAATTGGAAATAAACATATTTTGCCTCTTCATTACTTAGTCGATCTAATAAATCAGCAATGTCAGCAAAGTGTAGGTCGTGAATATGTTCAATAATCCAGGTGTTATTTTCGTCAACAATGGCTTGTCGAAATTGCTCAAGAAAGTCTTTTGTTAATTCAAAACGCATCGGAAATTTTTTCACAAAGATACGATTTTCGGTACGATTATTCCATTATTTTTTTGTTAACTAATAGGGAGTCTTTTGTTTAATAATGTGAATGTTCGTCTTCTTTTATTTTAGTCATAAAAAGACCTATAAAAAGTGCAATAATACTCACACCCATTTGAGTTTCAAGTGTATCTTCAATGAAAAAAGTGACTACAATTACAGATATAAACAACAAGGGAAATAATTCTCTATTTTGAAGATTAAATTTGAAATATGAATAAATGAATCCCATAAAAATTACAAGTCCAAGTATTCCAAATGTTATCCAAATTGTAATGTACATATTATGAGACCTTAATCTATTTTTCGTCAAGAGTATCGATTTTTCTTTTTCATATTGTTGATTAAAAGCAAGTTGAACATCTCCTGTTCCTACACCAAAAATCCAATTTTGTTGAATTATGTTTATTCCAGTTTTCCAGTATTCTAAACGCTGTAAGATAGAATGTCCGTTTGGGTCAAAATCATTTTCGAGTTGGTATTTAATTCCATTAATACGGGATAAAATACCTGGTTTTAGTAATTCAACACTTGCAATTCCGTTTTCAATATTTAGTATATCTGATGTTGTTAATTGTTGAATTCCGACTCCATCTTTTGATTTATTTAGAGATGTTAAATAACGCATCAAAGTATTTCGAATCATTTGACCTTTTAAATCTTTTTTGAAATACGGAATGTTAGATCGTTTACTCCATTCTCGCTCCAATTCATAATCACAATAAGTGAGATAGACGAATTCATTATTTTCTCTATTTTGATTTTTTAAATCATGTTGGTAACGGTTTCCTTCTTTTGTTTTTTGGGGTAAATTAGAGATAGAAATTTTTGTTTTATCTGAAGGTTTTATATAATAGTACATTCCATAAATGCTAGTAATTGTAAGTGTTACTACAAAAACAGGGATGTATTTATTGTATTTATATGTTACATATAGAATAAAAACAATCAATATGATTACAAATGAAAGTATACCAGAAAGTATTTGACTATAGAATGTGTAAAATGAAAACCACCCAAATATAATTGCCCAAATGAATATCGGAATTATACTCTTTCTAAAAAACATTAAATACAGACAGATTCCACTTCCTAAAGCGATTGTGATTCCATATCGAATATGGGAACCAAAGAGTGATAATTGACGAATATCTGTATATTGCTTATATCCAAACCATTGCTTATGAAATCCGAAATTCAATAAAGAGGTAAATATAAGAGATATAATTAACGAATAAAAAATTAAATGTAGTTGATTTCTATTCTCTATCGGTCGAGCAGTTAATGCTAAAGGCACTGCTAATAAGGGGAGTTTTATTTTTAAATCATGCAATCCGGATGCGGTATCAGAAGACCAGCATAAACCAATTAAATGAAGCGCGTAAAACGCTAATAACCATTTAAAAGAGTTATTTTTCTTTATGTTCGACCAATAGGTTTTAAAATCTCTCTCTAGGACTAAATTCGAAACGCCCCAAATAGCACCGATCGACATTAATACTTTATTGAAAGGGATACCGAACGCTAAAACGGAGATTCCCAACACATGTAGAAACGAGTGTACTTTATAACCAAAAAGTTTATCCAACATGAAGGGAAAATAATCTCATTAATTCTAAACGTTTATTTTTTCAAAATAGTAGTATATTCCCCTTTATTTTTTAATATTTCCAATGATTTTAAAATGTATTGGTCATTTCTAAAAGCATCTTCTGCTCTTCCCTTTTGAAAATAATAACGAGAAACTATTTCATTTTCTAACATTGTTTTAATTTCTTCTTTAAATTTTTCTAAGTCTCTTTCTTTTGATGGTATTACTTTAGCTAATAAAGCTTCATATTCTAATTTCGAGTCTTCGTAGAACCCTTCTTCTTCAGCTATTTTCTTCATTTTTTCTAACACTTCTTCTGATGCGGTAGAATAGGTAAATGTTGAAGCTAGTACGTAATTTTTGAAATCTGCATATTGTTCATCAGACAATGAAAACTTACCGGCAACATCAATTGTAGGATTTGCAATTCTAAATTTTGTTGCGTAATTAAACACTAAATTATTTGCAAAAATAGTACCTGTTAATCGACTATATTCTTTGTCTTCTATTTTTATGTCCGGTTCAATTCCTCTACCATCAATTACATCTCTACCATTCACTGTTTTGAAAATTTTTAAAAGTGAATCAGAAATTTCTTTCGGTTTTTCACCTTCGGCATGGTTGTAATATTCTAATCGTTGTACACATCTTCCTGATGGTGTGTAATACTTGGCAATTGTTAATTTCATTTTTGAACCATATTTTAAATCATATGTTCTTTGAACCAAACCTTTTCCATAAGAAGTTGCACCAATAATAACGGCTCTATCCAAATCTTGTAAACTACCCGAAACAATTTCACTAGCAGAAGCAGACCCTTCATCAATCAAAACAGTAATTGGAATTTTTAAATCAGTTGGTTCGTCAAGTGTATTGTACACTCTATTCTCTTCAGCTACTCTCCCTTTTGTTGTAACAACTATTTGATCTTTTTTAACAAATAAATTGACAATCTTAACTGCTTCAATTAGAAGGCCACCGCCATTTCCTCTCAAATCAAGAATTAATTCAGTCATTCCTTTTGTTTTTAATTCAAGGAAAGCAGTTTTCACATCCGCAGATGCTGTTTGTGTAAAACTATTTAATTTAATATAACCAGCAGTAGAATTCAACATTCCAGAATAAGGTACATCTGGTAATTTTATTTCATCACGAGTTACAGATATTATTTTTTTCCCTTCTCCTTCTCGTTCAACTTCTATTTTAATCGTAGAGCCTTTAGGACCTTTCAATGAACTGGAAACGTCATCAGAAGGTTTCCCTATCATGTTTTTACCATCTATTGAAATGATTCTATCCCCTGCTTTTAAACCTGATTTTTCAGCTGGATTTCCTTCGTATGGTTCAGCAATGTAAGTGTCTTCTCCCATTTTACGAATAATTGCACCAATACCTCCATATTGTCCTGTAGTCATCATTTTATAATCCTCCATATTTGACTCATGGTAATAGACAGTATATGGATCTAACTCTTTTAACATTGCATCAATTGCAACTTTTGATAAACGACCAACTTGAGGCTCGTCAACATAGTATTTTTCTAAATGTTCATGGATTAAATCTGTGATTTCTATGTTTTTAATCAATTCAAAGCCATTTGATTGAGAAAAAGATTGAAAAGAAAAAATGCTTACCAGAGCAACTATAAAAAGGGATTTACTTATTTGTCTTTGCAGTATCATTGTCTTCTAATTTTTTAATAAGTTGCGTAAAAAGTTGTTCTGTTTTTTTTAGTAGAACATCATAAGGCATTTCCTCTTTATTTGTGTAGACTAAAAAAAGGGCTAATTGTTTTTCTCGGTTACTAAGAAACGTTTCTAAAATTAGTTTATTTTTCCGAACAGTTTCTCGCATCAATCGTTTTATTCTGTTTCGATCGTACGCTTTTCTAAATAAACGCTTGGGCGCAGAAATAGTGATTTGAAAAGGAGCGTCTAATTTTTCTTCCACTTCCAAACAATGCAATACAAAAGGATATTGTTTGATTGAAGTTCCTGTTTTAAAAACAGAATCAATTAATTTTTGACGACACAATTTATATTTTTTCCCAAAAGTTTGATCCATGGAGACAAATATAAGCAAAAAAAAAGCTGTCACGTAAATGACAGCTTTTTATAAAAGTTTATAATATTAATTTTTCACAACATTGAATTGCGAAGTAGTACCGTTTTCAAGAACAATATTGAAAATATACATGCCTGATTGTAAAAATTCTACATTTACTTTAGAACTTCCATTCTCCATATTTAATGTGTTGTTGATAACTATTTTTCCTGAAATATCAGTAACGGTCAATTTAACATTTTCTTTTGTATTTAAAGAAATAGTTACTGCATCATTTGAAGGATTTGGATAAACTGAACCTTCAATCAATTTGTTAGAAACAATTCCTAAAGTAACTTTGTCTGCAGTTTTAATCCCAAACGCTGCTGTAATGTCCCTAAATCCACTAAACCATCTTTCAGAACTAGTAACCATTTTACCAGGATTGATGTTTTCATTATAAGTGAAGTCATTTAAACCGTAATAAACAGTATTATTATAACCCAAAGTAATATCAGAATTTGTTGTAGGTGTAATACAGAATAAATATTTAGTAGCATTTTCCAAGGGAACAGAAGCTGAGAAAGGAACATATGTCATCACTTCTTTATTGTTACCTACCATGTTGTAAATCGTTTTATTTAATAGAGCCAAGCTTTCAAAATTTAGTTGATAATCTGCACTATTAACATCGAAAATATCATCCCATCTGTAAGATTCAATTGTAAATTCTTCTTGATCTAAAGATAAATTAACGTCTCCAGAAGCTGAAAAATAGATTCCCTCCGCTCCAATTCTTCCCGCATTTTCATTTTCATATTTGATACACTGAGTAAAAGAAGTTAATGTAACATTTTGTGGAGAAACTCTTGTGTGAACCGTAGCAATTGGAACACCATTTGAATTCAAAGGAACTAGTGAAAATATATCTTCAGTAATTTCAAAATTTAACTTCAATGTGTCGTTAAATCTATCTAAATCTATAGTTGGAAACAAATGTGTTACGTACGTAATCGAATACTTCCCAACAGTAACATCTGAAAGTGGGAAATCAGGAAACGAAATTTGATTTTCGGTTGTATCAGCAGCAATGATTGATTGTGTATCAGATGTATCCGTAAATAAAACTGTTGCCCCTTTTCTTATAGTAACACTAACTTTTGCAGTTGTAGTAGGATTCGAACCTCTATTAAAAATAGAAGTTCCCAATGGAATTAGAACTTCGGAAGAAGTTCCCGCAGTTAATTTTGGTATTGAATAAGATTTGGGAAGTTTTGTATAGTTTATATCTAAACCAATATTATCAGCATAAAAACCGGCAAAGTTACCAAATGCAACTACTACTGGATTACCAAGATTCATTTGAGCTCTTAACAATGCACCATCTGTTTTAGAGATCTGAACTGCTGGTATAGTAACCATAGCGTTTGCACCACTAACTGTTGAACCTCCCATTCCAATTGGTTGCCCATCAACATTGTTAATTACAATTACTGCAATTGCTCCTCTTTGTTGAGCGTACAAAACTTTATTGTAGAATGTACAACTACCTCTGTATAAAAGTACAATTTTACCAGCCATTGTTTGCATTACTGGAGCAGTTGGAGCAATGCAACCTAATGAATCTGAACCTATTCCTGAAGCAATAAGTTTTAATGTATCTTGAATTATTGAAGCTGATATATCTCCACCCCAAGGTTCTTGAGCTTCTTTGTCAGAAGTGTAAGTGAAATTATAAGATCCAATTATTGCTGCTGGAGCAATTCCTTTGAATGAAATTTGTGCTTGACTTAAAAAAGCACATGTTGCAAATGATAATGAAAGTAATAATTTTTTCATATAGATATATATTAAATTTTATAATTACGTAAATTTAATATTAATATATTAATTATTTAAATTATTTAAACTTTTATTTGTGTATTCTTCTTTTCCTAACTTTTTTAATTTTTAATATAAATATTGTAAATCAATTTGTTAGCTCTTTATTTGTTGCTTTTTTTATGTGTATATTTTTTATTTTTTCATAAAAATTCGTAATTTATCTAACAAATTCATCTTGGTATTGTTTTGAATCGTGCTTTTACATAATTTTACACTATGAAATTGAAACTTCTATCCTTATTAATCATTTCTTTGTTTTCATTGAATTCATGCATTGATATTTTTGATGATCTAACGATTCATACTGATGGAACGGGAACTTTTAAATACAATATAAATTTGAGTTCTAGTAAATTAAAGATTAATTCAATTTTAGCATTGGACAGCTTGAACGGTTATAAAGTACCCTCAATTGATGAAATAAAAATACAAATCGGAAGAGTTAAAAGTAAATTTGAAACAAAATTAGGGATTTCAAATGTTTCTATAGAGTCAAATTTTACAGATTTTACATTCAAAATTAAGTGTGATTTCACAACTGTAAGTAATTTGCAAACTGCTATTAAAGAGATTATTACTGAAGAAAAATTGTTTAAAAATGCTGAAGATTTATCACATAATTGGATTTTATTGGAAGGTCAAAAATTAATGCGTGATATTCCTGAAATTACACTAAAAAAAACAAAAGAATTAACGGATAATGAGATTGAATTATTAAAAAAAGGTACGTATACTTCTATTACTCGTTTTGATCGAATCATTGAGAAATTTGATAATCCTTTGGCTAAATTATCAGCTAGTAAGATGGCGATTATGTTGCAATCTAATACATATTCTTTGTTGCTAAATGCTAAATTATTGGAAAATACAATCTACCTTAGCCCTTTGAAAAATTAAATGTTATTTTAAGTAATAAATTTCAATTAATCTATTTACAAATTATTACATATATTGCTGAATATGAAGATGTTATTTTCTTTTGTTTTTTTATTTTTAAGTCTTAATCTTGTTGCTCAAAATTCTGAAGACTTTATTCCTAGAGATGCTGTTACAGTCTTTAGTATAAATAACATCTCTTTGCTTCAAAAAATTTCAATGGACGATTTAGTTCAATATGAGTTTATGGCAGAAGTTCAATCGGAGTTATTCGATGGCTCAACTTCTGGAAAAACACTGAAAGATTCTGGAATTGATTTTGATCAAAAATTAAATATTTTTTATGGTAAAGGTCTTGATCACGAGGTTTCAGGTTTTACGTTTGGAATTAAAAATAAAGCTCAATTGTTTACTGTTTTCGATGATTTTGATAAAATTGAATCGTCTTTTAAAGGATTAGAATTTTACAGTTCTCTTTCTAATCATTTAATTATTAAAGGAAATATTGGAGTTTTGATACGAGTTGAACCTTTAATTGAAAAAGTGAATTCTTATGCCGATTCTGCTTGGATTTCTAGAGGCAATAAAATTCCTTCTGATGCCGATGTCAATGATGGTGAAGTTTTAGATAATTCCAATGTAGTTATGGAGGAAGAGGAGTATGATGCTGAAAAGGAAGACTCTCTAGTTCAAAACAATTCGAGCGCAACCTCTAATTCATTTCCACTAGCAACTGAAGATCCAAATGAAAAAAATTACAATGAATTGAAAGATAGTGTATTAATAATTTTTCAAAGAAAATACCTTTCTGAAATTTGTATCGATTTATTTTCTAAGGGGAATAATTTAAAAAAATCGGATCTCCGTTTTGCAAACCAATTGTTACATAAAACAGAAGGAATTTTCTACATGGATAATTCTAGAAATTTAAAAAAGACACAAGGATTTTGGTATTTTCAATCGATGTTTCCTAGTTTATACACAGAGTTGATTGAGTTGTATACTGGTAATATTATTTTAGGTGATTTAATTTTAAATGTTCATTCAATTGAACTAAAGTTAGAATCAAGTTATGGTGAAGTATTGGGTTCTATTTATCAAAAATTGAACGATTCAAAATTTGATAAATCTGTTTTGAAATATATTCATGCAAACAGTCCGGCTCATTTTACGTATAATGTAAACCTACGTGAAGCATACGAACAAGCCTATAAGATTATTATTCCAATCTTAGAAAAACAAAAGGATGCACGTGTTTCAACTTCTTTATTGACTCTTGAATTATTTAATGATTTTGTTAACAAAGACGCTTTATTTGGGACTTATAAAGGAAGTATGTTTGGTACTTTTAACGGGATTAAAAAAGTTAAGACTAAAAAGATTGAATATATATACGATGATAAAACATTTGAATATTCTGAGAAAGAAGTAATTGGTGAGGAAGATATGCCACTTTTTACATTTGGTATCTCTACGGATCGAAAGGATATACCGCAACATATTCTTGAACATATTTCTCGTTTAACTTCTCAATGTAAAAATTATGGAAATTATTGGAAATTTGAAAATGCCATACTAGAATCTATTCCTTTGTATATGATTAACAAAAACGGTTTATTCGTTTTTACAAATGATGAAGATTTAGCGGTGAATTATTCTGACGGTTATGGAAGTGATGCACTTGGAAGAAAAGAATCGCGGAAAATTAAAAATAGTGGTTTTATGTACGCGCACATAGATTGGAGTAAAACTATAGAAAAATTACCAAGAGAAATGTTTACTACGCAGCAAAATGAAATATTAGATGCAATGCGAGAAAAAACTGGAGTCATGGAGTTAGTTTCCTCAACAACAACGAAACAAAAAACTTCTTTCGATATTGTTTATACTTTCAGTAACGAGGATGGAAACCCTGGTAAATACATATTAGATTTAGTGAATAGTATTTATGTTCTAACTAAGTAAATTGGCAAAAATTCTATGTTTAGAAAGATTCTGTTTATTTTAATTTTAGCGACTTCAGTTGGTGGTTTTTTGTATCTTAAAAAATTCATATCTGGTCATAAATCACAGCCAACTTTTCAAGATAGATTACCAAAAGCTGATTTTTTAGGTCGTTGCTATTTATTAGACTTAGCACGTGAAACGAGTGGAATGTTATTTTATAATAATATTCCTTTTAGAGATTTTTTCACTCAAGAATTTTTGTTAAGTCAAGGTAAAAATTACGGATTAAATTTTCAGAAACCACTTTATTTTTTCGCCAATGAAAATGGAAATTGGGGTGTTATGATTGAAGTTTCTGACAGCAGTAAAATTAGCCCTGGAATACAACGATTAAATAAGCTTCTTCCTCTGAATGATACTATGATTTACGAACAAAAAACGTATAAATTAGAAGACGATTCAGGTTATCTTACTTATGATAAAAAGTGGCTTTTTCTTTATAAAGGGACTAATTATACAAATGAATTAAAACAGATTCTTTTCGCTAAAAGAGGTGGTATAGCTAAATGTTGGAAGTATTTTTTAAACGAGAAACAGTTCAAAGATGAAAAATTAGTTATTTATTCTAATTGGGATAAATTAAAGAAACATGGAGTAGAAACTGCTTTGTTTGCGCATAACAGTGACTCTTCTAGCTTTAGTTTATTAGCGTATGTTCGAAACAAACACCCATTAAATATTACTCAAAAATCGGTTGGTTTAGATTGGGAATCATCTGATAGGACAAATAAGCAACTCGGTATTCATCTTGATATTTCAAAACTCCGTAAAGATTCCAAAGATCCTATTTATAGATATTTGGATCAAGTAGGAAAGAAAATTGGGTTTCCAACTATTGAGTTCTTGAATGCTTGGAATGGGGATTTATCATTTCGTCAAGGTGGATCTTCAATTGTTAAAGAAGAATTCATAAAGTCTGAATTGGATGATGAGTTCAATGTAATTGAAACAAAATCTTCTAAAGATGTTTTAGTACCTGGATTTTCTCTTTTATTTTCAGTTAATGAAAATGGTCCTCATTTTATTAATCGACTTTTTGCAAAAGGAATTCTTAGAAAAGAACAAAACAAATTTAGATTTATTTCATCTCCTTTACTTACTATGTTAAAGAAGGAGGGATATTATTATTTCTATTCTGGAGGTAAATCTCCTATTACAGAAGAAAGCAATGCAAATCATGGTATTTGGACAGAAAGAGGTACAAGAGTTGGCTTTAGTTTAGATTCTTTAAGTCTCAATGAAGCCTTTGGGACTATTCATATTCCTGTTGATAGAATCATTCGAAGGGGAAAATTCTTTTGATACTAAAAAAGCCTAGAGTATTTCTCTAGGCTTTTTTAGTAATCATTATTTTTTATTTAATTATTCAGCAGATATCATTCCTTTAAAATATTCTCTGTTCATTCGTGCGATGGTATCTAAAGAGATTTCTTTTGGACATTCAACAGCACATGCTCCTGTGTTTGTACAATTTCCAAATCCTTCTTCATCCATTGTTCTTACCATATTTAAAACGCGTTCCTTTGCCTCAACTTGTCCTTGAGGCAACAATGCCAATTGAGAAACTTTAGCCGCAACAAATAACATTGCTGATGCGTTTACACAAGATGCAACACAAGCTCCACAACCAATACACGTTGCAGCTTGAAATGCCTTATCAGCGTTTAACTTAGAAATTGGAATAGCATTTGCGTCAACTGTGTTTCCAGAAGTGTTTACAGATACGAATCCTCCAGAAGATATGATTCTGTCAAAAGCTCCACGATCTACTACTAAATCTTTGATTACAGGAAATGCTTTTGCTCTCCAAGGTTCAATATAGATGGTATCTCCATCGTTGAATTTACGCATGTGTAATTGACACGTCGTTACTGCTCTATCTGGTCCGTGCGCTTCACCATTGATAAACATAGAACACATTCCGCAAATTCCTTCACGACAATCATGATCAAACGCAACTGGATCTTCTCCAGTAACGATTAATTTTTCATTCAATATATCCATCATTTCTAAGAATGACATATCTCCATCAATACCATCTACAGGATAAGTAACCATTTGACCTTTGTCAGATGGTCCTTTTTGTCTCCATATTTTTAATGTTAATTTCATATTTTTAGTTATTGTGTGTTGGGTATTGTGTGACGGGTCTAACTCACTCACTCATATCCAACTATTAAACTTCAATTTTTAATTCAATGGATTTAATTAATCCGTTAATCATTTTTCCTATTTGTTCAACTGTTTCTGTAGTAATAAATCTTAATTTATTACCTAAAATCAAACAAGTTTCAACTTCGTATGGCGTTCCTCTTCCCCATCCATCGGTACTATTTAAGGCAATTGATGATGAAGCTCTTCTAAGTTGTGATGTTAATCCAAATTGTTCATTTGTAGGAAATGATTTGGTTACAGCATACATTTCAACAGCGAAATCCATACTTTTATTCCAAACCACTAAATCTTTAAATGAACTCATAACTTTTTTAATTCTAACCTATAAAAACCTAATACCCAATACCTAATGCCTAGTTTTACTTATAATCTCTCTCTACCAACTTGACTTCTTCGAACACTAACTCTTCTTTGTGTAGGATTGCTTCTGTCGGTTTTCCTGTATATTCCCAAGCTGCAACATAAGCGAAATCTTTATCGTTACGTTTTGCCTCACCTTCTTCTGTTTGAGACTCCTCACGGAAGTGACCTCCACAAGATTCAGTTCTGTTCAAAGCATCAACAGCCATTAACTCTCCCAACTCTAAGAAATCACATACACGATTCGCTTTGTCTAATTCAGGATTGAAAGAATCAATTGTACCTGGAATTTTAACATCTTGGTAGAATTCATCGCGCAATTTTTGAATTTCAGCGATTGCCCATTTTAATCCTTCTTCATCACGAGACATTCCTACTTTATCCCATATTATTTTACCTAAACGTCTGTGGAAATGATCTACTGTTTTTGTTCCTTTGATATTCATCAAACGATCTATTCCAGCTTTTACTTGATTTTCAGCTTCAATAAATTCTGGAGAATCAATATTGATTTTACCTGTACGAATGTCATCCGCTAAGTAATCCGCAATTGTATATGGTAATACGAAATAACCATCAGCTAATCCTTGCATCAAAGCAGAAGCTCCTAAACGGTTTGCGCCATGATCAGAGAAGTTTGCTTCTCCAGTTGCATAACACCCTGTAATCGTTGTCATTAAGTTGTAGTCAACCCAAACACCACCCATAGTGTAATGTACCGCAGGGTAAATCATCATTGGAGTTAAATATGGATCTTGATCTACAATTTTATAATACATTTGGAATAAGTTACCGTATTTCGCTTTCACTACTTCACGTCCTAATTCCATAATTGTTTCTAATGGAGTGTTTTCAGTGTGACTCGTTCTAGCTTTCTCACGTCCGTAACGTTCAAATGCTGAAGCAAAATCTAAATATACAGCCTCACCTGTAGCATTTACTCCGTAACCTGCGTCGCAACGTTCTTTCGCAGCACGAGAAGCAACATCACGAGGTACTAAGTTTCCAAATGCAGGATAACGACGCTCTAAGAAATAATCTCTATCATCTTCTTTTATATCAGCTGCTTTCATTCTACCCTCGCGAATAGCTTGAGAGTCTTCTTTTTTAGCAGGTACCCAAATACGTCCATCATTTCTTAATGATTCTGACATTAATGTCAATTTCGATTGATGATCTCCAGAAACTGGAATACATGTTGGATGAATTTGTGTATAACATGGGTTTGCAAAATAAGCACCTTTTTTGTGAATTTTCCAGGCGGCAGTTACATTTGACCCCATTGCATTAGTTGATAAGAAGAATACGTTTCCGTAACCTCCTGAAGCTATAACTACTGCATGAGCACCAAAACGCTCTAATTTACCGGTTACTAAGTTACGAGCAATAATTCCTCTTGCTTTTCCATCAACGATTACTAAATCTAGCATTTCGTGACGCTTGAGCATTTGAATTTTACCTTTTCCAATTTGGCGCGACATTGCAGAATATGCACCTAATAATAATTGTTGTCCAGTTTGACCTTTTGCGTAGAATGTACGAGATACTTGAGAGCCTCCGAATGAACGGTTATCTAATAAACCTCCATATTCACGAGCAAATGGAACACCTTGTGCAACACATTGGTCGATGATTGAAGTCGAAACTTCCGCTAGACGGTAAACATTACCCTCACGTGCTCTATAATCTCCTCCTTTAATTGTATCGTAAAACAAACGGAAAACTGAATCTCCATCTCCCTGGTAATTTTTTGCGGCATTTATTCCTCCTTGTGCAGCGATTGAGTGTGCACGACGTGGAGAATCTTGAAAACAAAAAGATCTAACATTGTATCCTAATTCTGCTAACGAAGCAGAAGCAGAAGCACCTGCCAAACCTGTTCCAACAACGATAATATCGATGTTTCTTTTGTTTGCTGGGTTCACCAAACGAATGTGATCTTTATAGGACGACCATTTAGTGCTAAGAGGTCCTGCAGGTGTTTTTGAATCTAAAACTGACATAGTATAAATATTTTAAGAATCTATTTATGATTTGAAGAAAATATACAACGGGATGATTGCAAATAAAGCAGGAACGATTATTGAAAATGCTTTCCCAATTTTCTCAATTATAGGCGTGTATCTTGCATGACGCAATCCTAACGTTTGGAAAGCCGAAGCAAAACCGTGCATCAAGTGAAAAGATAATACAATCATAGAGATTATATACAACAATACTCCTAACCAAGCCAATGGATTTGCTTTCATTCCGTGAGCATCTTTTCCGAAGAATGCCATAACCGCTGAATGTAAATCTTTGTACCCTTCGCCAATTTTGATATTTACTTCCTTATTGTAAAACATAGTTTCATCTTTTACAATAACTTGTTCAACTGGAATGTAATTTTGGTTAGTAGTTATATATAATTCTTGAGATTTAGGATCATTAGGAACTGAAATTTCTACTTTATGTAAGTTCAAACCACCAAAGTGCATTTTCGCCCAAAAGTTAACCATGTGCGTTGCAATGAAAATAAAAATGATACTACCCAATATAGCCATTTTACGTGAAGCAGATGTAGAGTTTGAAGCTGCATTGTTAACAGCATATTTAACTGGACGTGCTTTTTTGTTTTGAACCGCTAGTAAAATTCCATCTATTGCATGAAACAAAATTGATAAATAAGTAACATAAGACATTACTTTGATCAATGGGTTGTGTTGCATGAAATACGCATACTCATTGAATGCTCTTCTTCCTTCTTCTCCAGAAGCGAATAATTGCAAGTTTCCTATTAAATGACCAGTTAAGAAAAGGCATAGAAACAATCCTGTTAATGACATCCAATATTTTTTGGCAATAGAGGATTTTAATAAAACTGACTTACTCATAAATTTTTTATTTATTTAAATATAGTATACAAATTTAATAGTTACAACTTAGAAATAGCTCTTTTAATCTTATTTAGATTTATTCTAATTAATACACCGATTTTAGTAGAAGTTTCTATTATATTTACCGTAGTTTTTCGCAACAAAAAAGGGACCAAAGCCCCTTTAAATATTAGTATAAATTTTACACTTAGTTATTTAAACAAACAAATACCATAATAGATCAGTGCAGCTAAACCAGCACTAACAGGAATCGTAAGTACCCAAGCCCAAAGAAGACCGATAGTTACTCCCCATCTCACAGCACTTAAACGTTTTGTAGCACCAACTCCAATAATAGAACCAGTAATTGTGTGAGTTGTGGAAACTGGTATACCTAAATTACTTACAACAAATAAAGTCAAAGCTCCAGCTGTTTCAGCACAAACTCCTTCTAAAGGCGTCACTTTTGTAATTTTAGAACCCATTGTTTTCACAATTTTCCATCCACCAAATAAAGTACCAATACCAATCATGAAGTAACAACCAAATGCAATCCAAAAGGGCATTGTGTCGGCGTTCACTTTTGTTTTGATTTTATATCCCTCTTTTAATTCTCCTTTGTCCACATAGTTGGCAAAAACGCCTGCATTAGAGTATTTCGTATTTAACTCTTTGTCTGCAAAAACTTTCTCATTTGTTTTCGCATCATAGACGTCGTTTCCTTTCGTGTAGATCAATAATTTTTCTAATTCATCGTCCACTTTAGAAAAATCTCCAAACAAAGAAGCATTTGAATACTTCGAGTTTAATTTTTCTTCTGAAAATACAACTTCTTGATTAGTAGCATCTATGACGTTGTCTCCATCTGCATAAACGATAACACTGTCGATAGTGGCAACCTCAGGTTTGAATTTTATTTTTTTACCATCAGCATCACTGTATTCAATTTGCATTAATTCTGATATCTGAAAGTTTTCATTCACTTTCACATTGTTTTCAGGATTACGTGCATAGTTTCCGTAAACCATTAGTGCCGCGCAAATAATACCCATTACTTTTTGAGAATCTGCACCACCGTGACCTAAAGAAAAGGCAGCTGAAGAAAGTAATTGTAAACGTTTATACATGTTTGACTCTTTCAAGGCGGTTTGTTTTTTCCCATGTACTAACATATAATATATATATGCTAAAATGAAAATAGATAACATCACAACAACAATATACATCATGATAGGTTTCATGTCCATGTATTCCACCATGTAGTTCATCAATAAATATACTCCAAACGACCCACCTAAAATAATAAATAATTTTAAGAATACTTTTCTACTAATGGTTATCAACGCAATCACAAATGCGATAACACCACCAATTAATGGAGCTAAAAAAATAAAGGCTACTACTTTTAGGATTTCTCCTGTAGCAATAACATCAAATCCACCGTGTGCAACTGCTGCTCCTGCAAATCCACCGATTAATGTATGTGAAGATGATGAAGGAATACCTAATTTCCACGTGAATAAATTCCATATTGTTGCTGCGATTAACCCTGCAAGAATCACCCATAAATCAATTGCATTGTTATCAACAGTTTTAGCAACAGTGTTTCCGACACTCATATCGAATACCCAAAATGCTAAAATATTAAAGGAGGCTGCCCATACAACGGCTTGAAAAGGAGAAAGAACTTTTGTTGCAACTACTGTCGCAATTGAATTTGCTGCATCGTGAAAACCATTTACCAAGTCGAACAACAAGGCAATAACGATTACGACTATTAATAATTCAAACATATTGTACTATATATAATTATTATTTAATTAAAACGAAACGTCCGATTAAGCGTATTTTACAATGATAGATTCCATTACGTTTCCTGCATCTTCGCATTTATCTGTAACGATTTCCATTAATTTATAAATTTCTCTTTTCTTAATCAAAGTTTTGATGTCATTTTCATTTTCGAATAAATTCTCGATGCTTAAATCAAAAATATCATCTGCTTGATTTTCAATACTATTAATTTTAATAATAAAACCCATTATTTTTTGAGTGTTTTTCAAATCTCTCAATTCAGTAACAGCACTATTTACAGCTAATACCGATTCTTTTATTGCAACTGCCATTTTTTGAATAGCTGTATCAGATGGGTCAATTTTATACATATTTATTTTTTTCCCAACCGAATAAATATAATCAGCAATATCGTCAAGAGCAGTAGCTAAACTGTGAATATCTTCTCTATCAAATGGTGTGATGAAATTTTGACCTAATTCTATAAATATTTGATGTGTTAACAAATCATTTTGATGCTCTAAGTCTTCCATTTCTTTGATAATGACTGCTCTTTTGTAGAAATCAGACTCATTTACACATGAAACTAATTTAGAAGCAATCAATTCTAAGTTTGAACTTGCACTTTCGAAAAGTGTATAAAACACCCTGTCTTTAGGTAAAAAGAATTTTAAAATTTTAGAAGCCATAACGAACTATTTTTTTTGCAAAGATAAAATGAATTTTATAGATGGAATGTTTTATTTTAAATGGTAACATTAACTTAACATTGAGTTTGTTAATACTAATTTAATACTATTTATAATTAGTTAATCATCTAATATGCAGTATTTTATAATGTATTTTTGTTGTTTTTAATGTTAACTTTGTATTAATTCTAAATTATTAGAATGTTAAATTGAATTAATTTATGAAAACTTTGTGCAGTTAAATTAAATACAATTATTAGTATGTTTAGAAATTATATTACTGCAGCTATATCTTTAATTTTTATCTTTAGCCTAAATGCTCAAGATTTAAAGAAGTCATCGGATTCAATTAAGGAACAAACATTTTCTATGAAAACGAATTCATTATTGGTTGAAGAAAAAAAATGGTACGAAAGTTTTGCAATTAGGGGATATGCGCAAGTAAGATATAACCGTTTATTGGAAACGAATCCAGATTTAGGATGTGAGCAATGTGACAAATCTTGGGGAAACAATGGCGGTTTTTTTTTAAGACGATTACGACTAGTGCTTTACGGAAATATCCACCCGCGTGTATATTTATACATTCAACCTGATTTTGCTTCCTCTCCTTCAGCAACAAGCTTGCATTTTGGTCAGATTCGGGATGCGTATTTTGATTTATCTTTGGACAAAAAGAAAGAATTTCGATTCCGATTTGGGCAAAGTAAAATTCCTTATGGTTTTGAAAACATGCAATCAAGTCAAAACCGATTAACTCTTGATCGTAATGATCCATTAAACAGTGCTATTGCCAATGAACGTGATTTGGGAATGTTTTTTTATTGGGCTCCAAAAGATACACGTAAATTATTTTCAGAATTGGTGAGCTCAGGGCTAAAAGGAAGTGGAGATTATGGGGTTTTTGGAATTGGGGTTTATAATGGTCAAACTGCAAATAGACCTGATTTAAATAATGATCAACATGTTGTCGCTAGAATCACTTACCCATTTAAACTTAAGAACCAAATTATAGAAACTAGTATACAAGCATACACAGGGAAATATGTAGTTTCCACCCTTACCAAAAATGTTGGAACAATTAATTCAAAAGCTGAATATTTAGATGAACGTGTAGCTGGGACTTTAGTTGTTTATCCTAAACCTTTTGGATTTCAAGCAGAATATAATGTTGGTACGGGTCCACAATACAACAAGGAAACGAATAGTATTGATCAAAAAAAATTAGAAGGTGGATATTTTCAATTTATGTATAATTTGAAAATAAAAAATCAAACCATCATGCCTTTCGTAAAATATCAATATTATCAAGGTGGAAAAAAACATGAATTAGACGCTAGAAGTTATAAGGTGAATGATTTAGAAATGGGTTTTGAGTGGCAAATGAATAAAAATTTCGAATTAGTTGCTTTGTATACAATGTCGAAAAGAAGATATGAAGATGCAATCTTAAAAAACAATTATCAAACAGGAAATTTATTACGTTTACAAGTACAGGCTAATTTCTAATTCGTTTTAACAGACACAAAATGCCAGTAGACAAAAGTTTATTGGCATTTTTCACGCTTTAATTCTTAAGTCATGGGTTCAAGTAGGAATTAATCGTAAGACACAAAATGCCCTGTGAAAAATTATTCTCACAGGGCATTCATCAGTTTTTCAACGAAGTGCCTTTCGTTTAATTTCTAAATTAACAGAATTCTTTATAAGCTTCTGCTAAATTATCAGCAATCATTTGAGCTGAACCACCTTCAATATGATGTCTTTCTAAGAAGTGAACCAATTTACCATCTTTAAATAATGCCACTGATGGTGATGACGGAGGATACGGTAAAAAATAGTTACGTGCTTGTGCAACTGCTTCAGAATCAACTCCTGCAAAAACAGTAGCTAAATTATCTGGAGCAATATCATTTTTCAAAGATAATTTCACCCCTGGTCGTAAATTTCCTGCAGCACATCCGCATACAGAATTTACAACAACAAGTAAAGATCCTGTCGAGTTTTTAATTGTTTCATCTACTTGGTCTGCTGATATTAATTGTACGAATCCTACACTTGTAAGATCGTTTTTCATCGGTTGTACTAATTCTGAAGGATACATACGTTATCTATATTAATTATTAATAAAGCAAAAATACAAAAAAGAGTTCCTTTGATAAGTTAAAAAATGTGAATTAATCTATTTTAATCAATACTTACCATAGTTAAGACATAAAATCACATCAATTTAAAATAAAAGTTTAAATTAGCACTTAAACACTACTATTCTTTTGGATTATGAATAAATTTTTACTTTCGTTTCTTCTATTTCTAGTTTTTGATACTTCATTATATTCTCAGACAAGCAATTTAGGGCTGCCTCTTTTATTTAAGGATAAAATTGTAAAGACCATGCGTTATTATACTACTCCTTCTGTAAATAATAGTACAGAAATTGCAATTGAGAAAGATCGTATAATTCAATCGGGCGAAAAAATGTATCGTTTTGGGAAGGAATTCCCTGTTTCAATTGATATTTTTTCAACTGCTCAACAAACTGTTCTTTCCAATGGGGATATTTTGTATCAATACGGAATTCATTCAAAAAATGCTATTTCAATTAATCTACAATTCGATCAATTTGAATTGGCATCTGGCGTGATTTTATATATAGTAGATCCTATTAAAAGAAAGTTTGATGGAGCATATACTTTTTTAAACAATAATCCTTCTAAAATGTTAGGTTCAGAATTGATCTATTCCGACAAAATAATTATTGAAGTACTTGTTCCTAAAGATAAAATAGACCAATCTCACTTGAATTTAAGTACCATTATTCATGGCTATAGAAATTTAGATGAAATGGCAAAAGCGTTGAATTCATCTGGAAAGTGCGAAATTGACGTTAATTGTCCATTAGGTATTGGATGGGAAAATCAACGTAACTCTGTGGGTATGATCGTTAATGGGGGAGGATTTTGTACAGGCTCTCTTATCAACAATACTTCCTCGACCATACTTCCTTATTTTTTAACAGCAAAGCATTGCGGAGCTACTCCAGGAAATTGGGTTTTTCGTTTTCGATGGGAAGCTCCTGCTGCTCAAGCTGATTGCGGAACGAATGTTCCATCCGTAAATGGACCTGAATTTATGAATATTAATGGGTCAACTTTATGTGCTTCGAATGCAGCTTCGGATTTTACTTTGTTATTATTGAATCAAGCACCTAATCCTGCTTGGGGAATATATTATAATGGATGGGATAGAACCGATGTTCCTGCAACACAATTGACTGTTATTCACCATCCTGCTGGTGATATAAAAAAAATATCCCGTGATAATAGTACAGCAATTTCTTCTAGTTTTAGTGGCGGTCAGATTGGTAGTCATTGGAGAGTTCCTTCATGGGATGAAGGGGTTACTGAAGGGGGTTCTTCTGGTTCACCTTTGTTTAATCAAGATCATCGAACGATTGGACAATTGCAAGGTGGCGAATCTGGTTGTGGTGTTTCGAGTAACCGTTTAAATGATGATTTTGGAAAATTTTACACTTCTTGGAATGGTGGAGGAACAAATAGTACTCGTTTAAGTAATTGGTTGGATCCCTCAAATTTAGCGTCTGATTTTATAGATGGAACGGATCCTTTAATTCCAAAATATACGATCGATGGAGGAATTTCGAATTGTAGTATATTGAAATCTACTCTTTGTGGAGGTAATTTAACTCCTAAGCTTAGCATTTTCAATACTGGCTTAGATACGTTATTTTCAGCGACAATTCAATATGGTTTTGACGGTATTTCGAATTTAACGTATAATTGGAATGGTACTCTGGTTTTTAATCAATCTGTAGAAATTACGTTACCTTCAATTGTATTAGGGGGAGGCTCTCATTCATTTAATGCTGTTTTCGTGAACCATTCAGGAGCTGATCAAAATGCATTTAATGACACGCTTAAAAAAACATTTAGCACCATAGCTGATGGCGGTCAAATCTTATTCCTAGAGCTTTCTATTTTCTGTACTCCTGATGAAAATAGATGGGAACTTTTAGATGATTCTAATAATGTGTTAGTAACCGGTGGACCCTACATTCTTACTACAAAAATGCCAATCATTGATTCGTTTTGTGTGGCACCTTCTTGTTATGTATTTAAATTGTATGACTCTTATGGAGATGGTATTGCAACTGATGGAACTTGTGTAGATGGCTTTTTTAAAATTAAAGATTCTACTGGTACAGTTTTAAATGAATTGCTTCCTCAAAATGCTGCTTTTGGGGCTGTGTCGACCTCTAATTTTTGCGCTAAGATTACTGAAAATGATGGTTCAGCCTCAATTAAAATATTTCCAAATCCAGTTAAAGAAAGCATTTATCTGTTAATGAGTAAGTTAGGTAGATATAGTGTTGTTCTGTCAACGATTACAGGTCAAATAGTTTACGAGAATGGTTTAGTAGAAAATGAAAACTCCTTTAAAATAGATGTTTCTTCTTATTCTAAAGGAGTTTATTTTATCAAAGTTATGAGTGAAAACGAACAACTTGTTCAACGATTAATCATTGATTAACTCATGTCTTTTAATAAGAATCGAGCAGTTTGTTTCGTTTTTTGTTCTACAATTAATTCTTTGTTTTCAGTTACACGATCAATCGTCGCTTGATCGTAATGACGAATTGTAACCAATTCTAATCCCTCGTTGTATTTTACGTTGTAGGTATCATTGAACAGTGAAAGTAATTTTTCACCATTAATTTTATCTTGATCCAAGGCTACGGAGAAACTTAAAGCTGAGTTTTGCATCAAATTAATCTTTGCATTGATTGAAGCCAAACGATTAAAAATATCACTTAAATTTTCTTCTACGATAAACGAAAAATCTTTTGGAGTAATCGATAAATACAATTGATTCATTTTAAAAATAAAGGATGGAATTAAATGATCATTTTCCATCGATTCTTGAATAATTGTACCTTCATCATGAGGATTAATGAAGGATTTAACATACATAGGGATTCCTTTGTTCTGCAATGGTTTGATTGTTTTCGGATGTATCACAGTTGCACCATAGTAGGCTAATTCTATCGCCTCCCTAAATGAAATACTGTCTAATTTCACTGTATTGTCAAACCATTTTGGATCAGCATTTAACATTCCAGGCACATCTTTCCAAATAGTTACACTTTCAGCATCACAACAATAAGCAAAGATACCAGCAGTGTAGTCAGACCCTTCTCTTCCCAACGTAGTTGTGAATCCTTCATCTGTGTGACTAATGAAGCCTTGGGTTACTTGAATATCTGTGTTTTGAAATACTAGTGTAAATTTTTCACGAATAATTTTTTCTGTAACAGTCCAATCAACAGTACCTTCTCTATATGTAGCATTTGTCCTGATTAATTCTCTAGCATCTGCCCAGGAAACTGAAGAACCCTCTTCTTTTAAGAACGCGGCTACAATCATTGTTGAAACAACCTCACCTAATGAAACAATTTGGTCGTATTCCAAATCAAAAAGAGTGGAAAGTGGTTGGTTGTATTTTTGTAAAAGTTGATCAAAAACAGCTTCAATTTCATTGTATATTGAAAACGAGTCATTTAAGAATAATTCGTTTAAAATACCTCTATGAAACTGGATTCTATCTTGAATTAATCGGTCGTATTCACTTTCGTTTCTATCCCAAAGCGCTTGAACAATTTTTTCCATTTCGTTGGTGGTTTTACCCATTGCAGAAATGATAACAGTTATTTTATCACCTTTAAAAAGAGAGAGTATGTGAGAAACATTTCTTACAGCAGCCCCATCCTTTACTGAAGCGCCACCAAATTTAAATACCTTCATAGCTGTTTATTTGACTTCAAAAGTAAGATAAAGTTTTTGTTTTTGTAATTGAATTTTAGCTTAATTTATCTGCTAAAATTTTCATTTCGATTGTTGGTGAAATTTTACCATAAATGATATTGTAAACTGCTTCAACGATAGGCAATTCAACTTGAAATTTTTTATTGATTTCAATCAAGCATTTTGTTGCATAATAACCTTCAGCAATCATTTCCATTTCTAATTGCGCTGCCTTAACAGAATAGCCTTTTCCAATCATAAAACCAAATGTTCTATTTCTTGAGAATTTAGAATATGCAGTAACTAATAAATCCCCTAAGTAGGCACTTGATTTAACATCACGGTGAATTGGATTTATTTCATCAATGAAATTTTCAATTTCTTGAATCGCATTTGAAATAAGAACTGATTGAAAATTATCGCCATATCCTAATCCAGAACAAATTCCTGAAGCAAGTGCATATATGTTTTTCAAAACGGCAGAAAATTCTGTTCCGAATAAATCATCTGAAACAGTTGTTTTAATGTATCTACATGCTAATATTTTAGCCATGTGTTCAGCGCTTTTTTCTCGTTGACAAGCAATTGTTAGGTAAGATAATCTTTCCAATGCCACTTCTTCTGCATGACAAGGCCCACAAATAATCCCAATTTTATCATAAGGAGTACCAAATGTTTTATGAATAAAACGAGCAGGAATTGCATTGTATTCAGGTATAATTCCTTTGACAGCTGAAAAAACGACTTTATCTTTAAATAATTCTTGCGGAAAATTTTCAAATATCTTCACTAAGAACGCAGAAGGTGCAGCAATTATAATGATATCTGATTTCCCAATGATATCTTCAAGATTTGAGCTGACATTGATTTTACTTAAATCAAATTCAACCGAACGTAAATAATTTGGATTATGTTTGAATTTCAAAAGATGAGCAATTGCTTCATCGTTTCTCATCCACCAATTTACAACAGAAACATTATTACATAGAATTTTAACGATTGCTGTTGCCCAGCTTCCACCACCAATAACTGCTATCTTTTGATTTTTTTCCATTTGTTACTTTGTAAAAGTAGAAAAATTATTTGAATTTATGTTGATTGATTATCAATCAACAAATGTTTCTTTAATTATTGATTTTATATTACTTTACAATTCCCCTATCAATTCTAGAGTTTGTTTCGAGGCTGCTTGTTCGGCCATTTTTTTAGAACTGCCAATCCCTCTTCCATAATGTACATCATAAACAGTTACAAGAATGGTATAAGTCCAGTTGCTTCCATTATTTATTTCAGAAATAACTACAAAATCTAATTTTAATTGTTTTTTCTGACACCAGATGTATAATTTCGATTTGAAGTCGATTTCTTCTTCCAAAACTCGGCTAAAATCCACGTAGTTTTTAAAAACATGTTCATTCACTGAGTTTTTAACAGCCTCATAACCACCATCTAAGTAGATTGCACCCATAATTGCTTCAAAAGCATTCCCTTCAAGTGTATTTAAATTAATAGTTCTTCCTTGCTGGTAGCGGATGATTGTTCGTAATTCCATTTCTTCTGCTATGTGAGAAAGAGTTTTTCTACTTACTAATTTGGATTTTATTTTAGTGAGTTCTCCTTCATCAACATTTGGGAATCGTTTATAGACAAATTCAGCAATTACGGCATCTAAAATAGAGTCACCTAAAAACTCTAAACGTTCGTTGGACGTGTCCGTTAAGTTGTTATTAATCAGAGATTTGTGAGTAACTGCAAGTGAAAAATATGAAATGTTTTTTGGACGGTATCCAAAGCGTTTAATGATTAATCGTTTAATGACTTGTTCATTCCTTGTTTTCTTTTTAAAAGAAAAGAAGGAACTAAACGAAAACAAAATTTAACCTTTAAATTTTTTAACAATAACACTTGTGTTGTGACCACCGAATCCAAATGTATTTGAGATAGCAACATTTACACTTCTTTTCTGTGCTTTGTTAAATGTAAAGTTCAATTTATTATCAATTGCAGGATCATCTGTGAAATGGTTAATAGTAGGAGGAACTATGTCGTGTTTCACTGCTAATATGCAAGCTATTGCTTCGATTGCACCTGCTGCACCTAATAAATGACCTGTCATTGATTTAGTAGAGCTGATGTTTAGGTTGTAAGCATGCTCCCCAAAAACATGTTGAATTGCTTTTACTTCGGCAACATCTCCTAATGGAGTTGAGGTGCCGTGTACATTTACATAGTCAACTTCTGATGGTTGCATGTTTGCATCATCTAATGCTGCAATCATTGTATTTCTTGCACCTAATCCATCCGGATGTGGTGCAGTCATGTGATATGCATCTCCAGACATTCCACCACCTACAACTTCTGCGTAAATAGTAGCTCCTCTTTTGATAGCATGCTCGTATTCTTCTAATATGATAGCACCCGCTCCTTCACCTAATACAAAACCTTCACGGTCTAAGTCAAATGGTCGAGAAGCTGTTTGTGGGTCATCATTTCTAGTAGAAAGTGCTTTCAATGCATTAAATCCACCTACTCCCATAATGTTTACAGCTGCTTCTGAACCTCCAGTTACGAAAGCATCGGCTTTACCTAAACGAATATAGTTGTATGCGTCAATAATTGCATTTGTTGCTGATGCACAAGCAGATACAGTAACGTAATTTGGACCACGTAATCCGAATTTAATTGAAATATGCCCTGCAGCAATATCGGCAATCATTTTAGGGATAAAGAAAGGATTGATTCGTGGAGTTCCGTCACCTTCAAAGAAGTTTTGTGCTTCGTCTTGGAATGTTTTTATTCCACCAATACCAGACCCCCAAATAACACCAATACGGTCAACATTTGGGCTTGATTCCATTAACCCAGAATCCGCCATGGCTTCTGCAGCAGAAACCAAGGCGTACTGAGAGAATTGATCTAATTTTCTTGCTTCTTTTCGCTCGATAAAGTCTTCTACATTGAAATTCTTTATTTCACAAGCAAATTGAGTCTTAAACAAAGATGCGTCGAATTGTGTAATTTTAGCAGCACCACTTTTCCCTTCTATAAGAGAATTCCAATATTCAGAAACAGTATTTCCAATTGGCGTAAGTGCGCCTAAACCAGTTACAACAACTCTTTTCAATTCCATACAGAAGTTCTTTGTTTAGTGTCAATAATTAATTTGTTCTTAGTTTTTGTGCTCTTCGATGTAAGATATAGCATCACCAACAGTTTGGATTTTTTCTGCTTGATCATCTGGAATAGCAATATTGAATTCTTTTTCAAATTCCATAATCAATTCTACAGTGTCTAGAGAATCTGCACCAAGATCATTTGTGAAACTTGCTTCGTTACTTACTTCACTCTCTTCAACTCCTAATTTATCTACTATAATAGATATTACTTTCGTTTTGATTTCAGACATTTCTAATTTTTTTAATGAATTATTTGTTACAAAGAAAAAAAATTTGAAGCTAAAAACAAAATTATTAATCATATTATTATTTTCAACTTCTTAAAATGTAAGTAAATTGTTTTGATTTCACTATACTCACAAAGGGTTTCAGGATTTATTTTATTATTATTATTTCATTATTGAATTGTTAGTTTTTTTGATTTTTGTTTAAATTATGGGGTTATTTTCTGTTTAATGTTCTGATACTTTCTAACTTTGTAGCATGACAAAAACTAAACTAGCTCTTTTTGCTTCAGGTGGTGGAAGTAATGCCTTGAATATCATTGATTATTTTTCAACGAGTTCAACGGTTGAATTGGAGTTTGTTTTATCCAATAAAAAAGAGGCACCTGTTGTTGAACTTGCAAAAGAAAAAGGAGTTGAGGTATTGGTTTTTACAAATGAGGAAGTTGCAAATGGCGCTCTTTTAACTGAAATTTGTACTAAAAGAGGGATTGATTACATCATTTTAGCTGGTTATCTAAGAAAAATACCCTTTGAATTATTGGAAAATTATACGGATAAAATGTTAAATGTACATCCTGCTTTACTTCCAAAACATGGTGGAAAAGGAATGTATGGTAAATTTGTTCATGAAGCCGTTCTAAAAGAAAAAGACACTGAAACAGGTATCACTTTTCATTTTGTGAATGAACATTTTGATGAAGGAAGGATTCTTGCTCAGTTTCAATGCTCAGTAAGTAAGGACGATACGTTAGATACTATTCAAGAAAAAATTCAGTTATTAGAGCATGTAAATTTCCCTTCAGTAATAGAGAAAATGCTAAATGGTGCGTTTTAATACCATACACTTTTATAAATTTGTTTTGTATAAATTATCTTGTTTCTATTCCTTTTGAAAAGTTTTTTTCGTTGATAATTTTCCCATTTTCGCCGTAAATTATGAACTTCCCATCTTTTAATCCTTTAGAGTAATTTATTTCAGAAGAAATTTTACCCATGCGATCATATTGTCTCATCGGACCATTCAATTCACCATTTTTATACGTTGTGAAAACAGCAGGCATTTTCCCAAGAGGGTAATAATCAATCCATTCACCCTCTTTTTTGTCGTTTTTATAATTTCCTTCTTCTACTCTTTTGAAGTCTTTATTAGAATAAGAAATATAATGACCCTGTTTGATACTTTCTTTCACTGTATGACCTTTCATATAGCCATAATCCATCTTTGTTTTAACATCCTTTACTTTGTATGAAATTTGTTCTTTAGGAAGCCCATTTTCAAAGTATTCAATCCATTTACCTGATTTGATATTTTGCTTGTAGAAACCTGTAATTGTTGGGTGACCATTAGGTGAAAAAGAGCTCCATGCCCCGTTCATTTCTCCGTGTTTGAATGCTACTGAGTTTTTCAATTTCCCATCGTTCCAATAGTTTTTCCATTCTCCTTCTTCTTTCCCCTTTTCGTAGTTTCCATCCATTAAAAGAGTTCCATTTTCATACCAGGTTTGCCACTTTCCTTCTTTCAGATCGTTTAAGAAATCTCCTTTTTTAAATTTAGACCCGTCTTTGTAAATATAGTCCCATGTTCCTGATTTTAATCCTTTTAAATAGTGTGCGGTATAAGATTTTTCACCCGTTGGATACGAGTATATCCATTCTCCCTCTTGTAGATCTTTAACAAATGTTCCTTGCATATCTGGTGAACCTGAATTTGTAAACCATTTCCAAAGCCCCTCTTTTTTACCCTCCAAATAATTCCCTGTAACGTTCGTTCGGTTTTTGTCATAGTAATAATTATAAGGTCCGTTCAAAACACCATTTTTATAAGTACTTGTTTTTTCAACTTCACCCGTGTAATAGTAATATTTCCATTCCCCTTCTTTTTCTCCATCTATAAAAGCTCCTGTTAATAGATTATATCCATAAATACTTCTTTCTTCGAAAGGTCCATTCGGGCGCCCATTTTTATAATTGTACCATTCTTTGATGGTACCAGTAGTATGAAAAATAGTTAATTCTCCGTTTCCATCAATAACTGTTTGAGTGTGTTTTGGATCTGATAACCAAAAAGCTCTAATGTAAGTGATGCTATCAATTTCTTCTTCCAAAGAGCGTTCTCTTCCGTCTATGTAAAATTGTTTCCAAATTCCTTTTGGACGATCTAATTCAAACATACCTTCTTTTGATAGGGTATTATTTTCATTCCATTCACGGTAAATGCTATCTTGTAGTCCCATTTTGAAATAACCTTCTTGCTTTAATTTACCATTCGGATACAATAACGTTACTTGTCCATTTAATCTATTTCTATAGTAGTTACGCACTTCTTCAACAGTGCCATATTTATCATAGAAAGACCATTTTCCATGTTTTTCTTTATTATCCCCTTTTCCGTCTAAATAATAACATCCAGCAGATTGCACTTTCTTTTTAGAAACATCCCAATAGGTAAAATCTTTAGGTGAAAGATTTTCTGGTTTAATTTCTCTTTGTGAAAACCCAATAAATGGAATAAGGAAGCAAATGATTTTGAAATAATTCAACATAATATACTTTTTTGAATAGAATAACGTAATAATAATGGCGAGGTTACATACTTCCGATGATTCCTTTGATTAACAAAAACACACCAAAACCGACAAATACAATTCCAATTAATTGATTGAGTGATTTTAATAAATTATCGGTTACCAATGGTCTCAATTTTTTCGCTCCGATTATTTTTAAAATATCGAAAAAGAAAAAAGTAGTCATAATGATTGTTATAAATAACATAATTGGCGCAGATTCTCCATTGGGAAGTTGCGTATTTTTTGACGCTAATGTCATTACACTGAACCAATAAAATATAACAAGGGGATTGGCAAAGTTGAGTAAAAAACCTTTTAAAAATAGATATAAATAGTCTTTGTTTTTTTGAATTACATTCCCATCATCATCAACTGGTGGATGCTTTAATTTTTTAAAATAAGTAACAATGCCGTATACAATAAATAAGCTACCGCCAATGACTTTTGCAATTTCATTATTTTTACCTTTCGTTAAGTTAGCAACTTCCGAGTAGAAAATATAAGCAATTATAATATAGATAAAGTCGCTAAGTAAAACACCAATATCAAATGAAATTGCTGCCCTTGCACCCTTACGAATACTGGTTTCCAATAAGAGAAAAAATACGGGTCCAACCATTATACTCAAAATGAACCCAGTGACTATTCCTTTTAAAATTAAATCTAACAAAATTTTAAGATTTGGTTTTCTACAAAAATAGGAATTTCAAATTCTAAATCAAAGTATTGCTTGTAATACGAGTGTCGTTAATCACATTTTTTAATTAATATTATACTTTAATTATCAGTAGAAAATATGAAAACAGTTATTCCCTCGCTTCAAAAAGGAGATTTGATATACATTACTGCTCCTGCAAAATCAATTGATAAAGAGTGTATTGATTTTGCTAAAGATTTCTTTGAGAAAAATGGTTACCGTGTTCAAATTGCTGCCCATTGTTTAGGTGAGCACCATTATTTTTCGGGTACTGATTTTGAAAGAATGTCTGATTTACAAGAAGGAATTGATGCTCCTGAGGTGAAGGCAATTATTTGTGCCAGAGGAGGTTATGGATGCGTTAGAATTGTAGATACATTGCAATGGGCAAGTATGATTCGTGAACCGAAATGGATTATAGGATTTAGTGATGTAACCGTTTTTCATCAACGAATGCAACTATTTGATTTACAGAGTATTCATTCAACAATGCCTTTGAATTTTTCATCAAATACTCCTGCTTCATTTTCATCATTATTAGCAGCAATGAAAAATGAAGCATATACAATTCAATCACCTGCAACAAGATGGAATAAATTTGGCGTTTCAAAAGCAAAATTAGTAGGCGGTAATTTATCTATTTTGTATAGTTTATTAGGAACTGATGATGAAGTAGAATATAACAATGCTGTTTTATTTATAGAGGATTTGGCAGAGCAATTGTATCATTTAGATCGAATGTTTTACTCCTTTAAAAAAGCAGGAATTCTTGAGCGTATTTCAGGATTAATTATTGGCGGAATGTCTGACATGAAAGATACCGCCATTCCATTTGGTAACTCATACGAGGAAATTATTCTAAAACATTTCGAATTCAGAAAAATTCCAATAGCTTTTAACTTCCCGGCCGGACATCAAGATGATAATCAAGCACTTGTTTTGGGAAGTGAAGTTGTTTTTTCAGTTGATGAAAATGGAGGAAGAGTAGAGTTTAATCATTTTTAAGTTTAATTTTTTCACCTTTAGTCACTGATATTTTCCAAACCAAAGCTGCCAAAATAGCTCCTAATGTAGGTGCTGCAATATACACCCAAAGTGATTCTAAATGTCCAGAAACTAATGCTGGTGCTAAACTTCTGATTGGGTTCATACTTGCCCCACAGATTGGCCCTGCGAATAGTGCTTCAAGTAAAACCGTTAAACCTATTCCAAAAGGTGCAAATTGTTTTTGATGATCACTTCCTTGCGACATAAATAATATTACAAACACTAACAGAAATGTTAGAATCACCTCTAAAACAAACGATTGCATTTCTGAGCCTGCTGGAATTGTTGTGCCCAACATTTTATTTTGAGGAAACAATAGGAGCAAGGTCGTGCTGGCTAAAATTGCTCCTATAGTTTGAAATATAATATAAGGAATTAGATCTTTTTTTGGATGAATTTTAAGTGCTACAAAAATCAGCGTTACTACTGGATTCATGTGTGTACCAGATATTTCTCTCAAGCTTAAAATCATAATTGTTACAATCAATCCGAAAGAAATAGCAATTCCTAAGTGTCCGATTACTTCACCACCTTGTTCATTAATAACAACTGCACCAGTTCCGCAAAAAATCAAAAAAAATGTAGCGATTAGCTCAGAGAGGTATCTTTTATAATTTAAAATTTTCAAAACTTTGACTGTTTGAGTATAAATGAATTTTCAAGAATTTCTCACAATACGCTTTAATCATTTCTCGAGTTGCCCTAAATTCTTGTAGAATTTCTTCTTCTGTACCTTTTGCTTTTCCAGGATCTGGAAAATTGTAATGAAATCGCAATGCTTTTGAAGGAAAATAAGGACAATTTTGTTCTGCATTATTACACACGGTCAAAATTAAATCAAAATCTATTGCTGTATATTCATCAATGTTATTGGAAGTGTGATTTGAAATATCTATCTCATCTTCCAGCATTACTTGAATGGCTCTTGGGTTTATCCCATGTGTTTCTATTCCAGCACTATATATGTTTGCTCTGTGTTTTGCAAAATGGCGTAAATAGCCTTCTGCCATCTGACTTCTACAACTATTTCCTGTACACAATACAAGAATATCTTTTACTGCTTTAAACATAACTTTCTATTTTTAACAACATCCACCACCAGGAGTACAAGTAGCTTGTCCTGAAGATAAATCAACTAAGTTTACTTTTAATTTTTCTGTAGGAATTTCACATTTATCTTGTGCCAAACAATTTGTGTGTTTAGAAACCAGTAAGAAATTACCATTTTCAAACTCAATGCCGTATTTACTTATTGTTTCTGTTTGGTATTCCACCTCGATTTCAAGATTCCCTATTCCCAACATTTTTTCAGAAAGCGCAATTATTTTTTGCAATTTTGAAGGCGCTAAACGATGGTCGAAATCATTTGCTTCCCATAATTGAAAATTAATTACTTTTTCGACTCTTTCTGAACCACCGCAATCGATGAAATGTTTCGAAATTTCACCCACTTCAGTCACATGAAAATGATTGGAAACAAATGTTCCGTTTGGTAAAATGAAGTTCAAATTTTCTATTGAACTTAGTTTTTCTTTGAATGCAGCTAATTTCATAATTTTAGTTTTTATCTGCTTAGTTAACAATATTTATTTTTCTCTAACTTCTCAATTGTAAAAAATCCAGCTAATATATTTCGTACCTCTTCCCATTTTTGTTTATTGATACAATAACACATACTCGTACCCTCAATCGTGCCTCGAATCAAACCAACCGATTTCAATTCTTTTAAATGTTGGGAGATTGTAGCTTGAGCCAAACCAATTTCAGTAACCAATTCACCACATACGCAGGAATTCATTTTCATTAATTCTTGGAGTATTGCAATTCTTGCAGGATGCGCCAATACTTTAGCTACACTCGCTAATTCGTTTTGCTCCGCTGTGAATATTTCTGATTTCGTAAGCCCCATCAGTTTATTTTGTTTATTGCAATATTACGATTAATTATTTAACAACCGTACCTTTTTTCAACATTTAGTAGATTTATATTGTTTTTTTTTATTAATATTAAGGTAGTGATTTTTTTGTTTATCTAAATGAATAATAAAATAGGCTATGCATAAACAAATATCTTGATGAAGAAATTTTATTTTATTTTATTATTTGTAGTTTCTTTTTCGGCTTTTTCTCAAAATCGAATTTTGGATTCTTTATATTACAACTTAGAAAAATTTCACGATGACAGCAATCTTGTGAATACGTATAATAACTTATCCTATCAGCTGAATACTTCAAAATTAGAAATGTCTTTATTTTTTGCTGATAAAGCGAAAGTACTTTCTAAAAAAATAAATTTTAAAAGAGGTTTAATAACTGCATATTCTAATTGTGGAATAGCTTATTATTTAAAAGGAGAATATACACAGTCTTTAAAAAACCATACCAAAGCAGCTCAATTATTAGATAAATCAGTTGATAATTATCGTTTAAGTGCCATTTATACTAACATTGCTTTAGTGTATTTAGATTTAGAAAAATACAGTTCTGCTGAAAGTTATTTATTCAAATCATTAAAAATAGACAAGGCGAGTAATAATTCAAAATTAATAGCTGATTCTTATAATAATTTAGGGATGATTTATAAAGAAAAACAAGCCTATTTTAAGGCGATGGATTTCTTTAATAAGTCATTGTATTACAGGAAATTATCGAACGACACACTTGGTATGCCGAACACTTTAACAAATTTGGGTTCGGTGAATATTCTATTAGGAAATCATAAAATAGCTGAAAATCAGTTAAATACTGCTTTTCTTTTGTATGATAAAAATAAAGATATATTCGGTAATGCTTCGATAAACAATTGTTTAGGATATTTAAAATTTGAACAAAATAAATATCAAGAAGCTATTTCATTTTTTAAGAAAAGTCTGCTTGTTTCGCATAAAAATAACATGCAAAGTTATGTCAGTTATAGCTATGAATGGTTAGCGTATTCTTATGAAAAATTGGGAGATTATAAAAATGCGTATACTTTTCAAAATAAGCACATTAAGATAAGTGATAAAATTTACAACTCTGAAAATGCTGCTCTTTTAGCTGAGATTCAAACAAAGTATGAAACTGAAAAACAGAAAAAGGAAATTATTGAATCCAAAGCTACTTTATCTCAACAAACCACAATTTTAAATGTATTCATTTTTGGATTTCTTTTTTTAGGTGTATTGATTTTCTTTATTTTAAAAAGTTATAAAATGAAAGTGAGAAATAATATAATTAT
>Ga0335398_10001360_pt1 | contig 42141 bp, 39 predicted proteins | sample BON03_FD_205742 | JGI IMG/M metagenome (GOLD analysis project Ga0335398, IMG submission 205742) | Freshwater microbial communities from Lake Bonney liftoff mats and glacier meltwater in Antarctica - BON-03 (spades assembly) (version 2) | ecosystem: Environmental > Aquatic > Freshwater > Ice >... | reverse complement strand
CTAGTGGATAACGCCTAACGGTTGAGTCCTTTTTGGGATTCCCTTTCGCGTTTTGATGTGCGATTCAGTGTCATGCGCACCGGGATCATATTTGAAGTTTCGCCTTCTGAACGTCTTCGCCTTGAGCGTGTTGTCAGGGATCGCAATGCCGCCCAGAAGCATGTCTGGCGCGCATCGATTATTATATTGTCCGCTGATGGTGTCGGCACGGCTGCGATCATGCGGCAGACGGGCAAGTCGAAGACCTGCGTCTGGCGCTGGCAGGAGCGCTTTATGACTGAGGGTGTCGACGGCCTGCTCCGCGACAAGACCCGGCCTTCGCGCATCGCCCCGCTTGCGCCCGAGGTGGCCGAACGCGTGGTGGCGCTGACCCTGACCGATGCTCCGGGCGAGACGACGCACTGGACCGCTGACATGATGGCCGCAGCGAGCGGGATCAGCGCCAGCGCGGTGCGCCGCATCTGGAAGGCGCACGGCCTGCAACCGCACCGCTACCGGCAGTTCAAGCTGTCGAACGACCCCAGGTTTGCGGATAAACTCCACGACGTGGTTGGGCTTTATGTCGATCCGCCAGCCCATGCCATCGTGCTGTCATTTGACGAGAAGAGCCAGATACAGGCGCTCGACCGGACCCAGCCGGGGCTCCCGCTCAAAAAGGGCAGACTCGGCACGATGACCCATGATTACAAGCGTAACGGGACTACTACGCTGTTTGCAGCGCTCAACATTCTCGACGGCACCGTGATCGGGCGCAACATGCAGCAGCACCGGCACCAGGAGTTCATCCGCTTTTTGAACACGATCAATGCCAGCGTGCCCAGCGACAAGGCCGTGCACGTTATCCTCGATAATTACGCCGCCCACAAACATGCCAAAGTCCGCGCGTGGCTTGATCGCCACCCGCGCTTCACCTTCCACTTCACGCCAACCTCATGCTCGTGGCTCAATGCCGTCGAGGGCTTCTTCGCCAAACTCACCAAACGCCGCCTGAAACGCGGTGTCTTCCACTCTGTCGTCGACCTCCAGGCCGCCATCAATCGCTTCGTCGCCGAGCATAACGACAAGCCCAAACCCTTCACCTGGACCGCTGATCCAAACAAAATTATCGCCGCTGTCAAAAGAGGGCACCAAACGTTAGATTCTATCCACTAGGAATAGCTGCTTCCACCTTGCAAAGCTGTATTGCTTTGTTTCGCTGACAATCACTGGAGACTAAAATGAAAATCGGATTTATCGGCCTCGGCAATATGGGCTGCGGCATGGCTGCCAATCTCGCGAAAGCAGGACATGAGGTCTATGCCTTTGACCTGTCGGGCGAAGCCTTGGCTCGCGCAGGCGAGTCGGGTTGTCATCCGGTCAGCGACGCCGCGCAGGCGGTCCAGAATATGGAAGCCGTGGTCACCATGCTCCCGGCTGGTGCCCATGTCCGTAAAGTCTATGAATATGAGATCATCATCAATGCCAATCCCGGCACCCTGGTGATCGACTGTTCCACCATCGACGTCGACAGCGCCCGTGATGTCGCGACCATGGCCGAAGCCAAGGGCCTTGTGCCCGTGGATGCTCCGGTATCCGGCGGCATCGCCGCTGCCAATGGCGGCACGCTGACATTCATGGTTGGCGGCAGCGACGAAGGCTTCAAGCGCGCCGAACCGATATTGTCCGACATGGGCAAGGCGGTGATCCATGCTGGCGGCAATGGCGCGGGACAGGCAGCGAAAATCTGCAACAACATGCTGCTTGGCGCATCGATGATCGCGACTAGCGAGACATTCAAGATGGCCGAGAAGCTGGGCCTGGATCTGCAGACATTCTACGACATCTCCTCAAAAGCATCGGGGCAGAATTGGTCGATGACTAGCTATTGTCCGGTGCCCGGTGTCGGCCCGCAAAGTGCGGCAGACAATGATTATGAAGGCGGGTTTGCCGCCGCATTGATGCTGAAAGATTTGCGTTTGGCGATGGAAGCGGCACAAAGCGCCGGTGCGAATGTGCCGATGGGCGCCAAAGCCGCGAAACTCTACGAACAATATGCCGAAGCACAGGGGCAGGGCGGCAAGGATTTTTCCGGTATCATCAACATGATCGACAAGGGCTAAGGCCAAATGCCGCCGCTGTGGATAGTGATGTGCAGTATGTCCGGGACAATTGCCGTGATTTCGGAGATCGGCAACCGGCGGCGCAGCAATCGCCGCGATATTGAAGATGTCGGTTTCATGCCATGGTCAACCATCACCGCTTTGGCGTTGCTGACCTTTGGCATATCCATTGCGTTCGGTCTGGGAATAATCTCGACCGGATAAGATGGTGATTACAGGCAGGCTTCCAGCAGCGGCTGGTCAAAGCCATATTGGCGGGCTTTTTCGAGCGTATAGGGGCGCAGGCCTGCCGATACATATTCACCGATGATCTTGCCGTCGGCATCCTCGTCGAGATATTGATATTTGAACAATTCCTGGGTGACGATGACATCGCCCTCCATCCCGATCACTTCGGTGATGTTGGTGGTGCGACGCGAACCATCGCGCAGTCGTTTGACCTGAACGATCAGGTCGACTGATTCGGCAATCTGACGGGAAATCGCTTCCTTCGGAATCTTGATGTCACCCATCAGAATCATGTTTTCCATACGGCCGAGACACTCGCGCGGGCTGTTGGCGTGAAGCGTACACATCGAGCCATCATGGCCGGTGTTCATGGCGGCGAGAAGGTCGAAACATTCCGCGCCACGAATTTCGCCGAGGATGATCCGGTCTGGCCGCATACGCAGGGCGTTCTTGACGAGATCGCCGATGGTTATCGCGCCTTCGCCTTCGAGATTCGGCGGCCGGGTTTCGAGCGGCAACCAGTGCGGCTGCTGCAGACGAAGCTCGGCGGCGTCCTCGATGGTCAGCACGCGTTCGCCGGGATCAATCATCTTCGACATCGCGTTGAGCATGGTCGTCTTACCCGAACCGGTACCGCCGGAGATCACCACATTGAACCGGCAGGCGCCAGCAATCTTGAGCACCGTGCACATCTCATCGGACATCGAGCCAAAGCCCTTCATCAGGTCGAGCGTGATCGGCTTCTCGGAAAATTTACGAATCGAGATCGCGGTGCCCTTGAGGCTCAGCGGCGGCACGATAACGTTCACACGCGAACCATCCTTCAGACGGGCATCGGCGAGCGGTGTGGTCTGGTCGACGCGGCGGCCAACCTGATTGACGATCCGCTGGGCAATCTGGAAAAGATGTTCCTCATCGCGGAACTGGATCGGGGCGATTTCAAGCTTGCCCTTGATTTCAATATAAGTCTGTTCGGGGCCATTGACCATGATATCCGAGATATCCGGATTGCTGAGTAGTTCTTCCAGCGGTCCAAAGCCGAGCAATTCGTCGACCAGCACTTTTTCGAGCGCAAATTGTTCGCGCCGGTTGAGCGTCAGTTTCAATTCGGTCAGCACTTCCATGATGATCGGGCGGAATTCTTCGGTCAGTTCTTCCTTGTTCAGGGTCGCGGCAGCTTCCGGGTCGACGCGCTCGAGCAGACGCGGGAGCACCTGTTCCTTGATCTTGTGGACAGAGGCACCAAAGCCTTCTTCCTTGTCGGATTTTTCCGCCAAGGGCTGCGAGCGCTCAGAAAGTCGGGCCATCGCCTCACTTTGGGCGGGTGCTGGTGAGGCTGGCGGCTCTTGGTCGGAGAGCGGAATAGATTCAAGCGGCGGAAATTGATGGCCGCCCAGTTTGTCGTCGCGATTTTCAGATTCGGCATTTTTCTTGCCGCCGCCGGTCATTGGCTTTGCTACGCCAAAGGACGGCTTGCCGCCGCCCAGTCCACTTTTCTTGCCAAATGCGCTCATGCTGTTCTGTCCGATATGTCTAATGTCACACGATCAACGCCCTCTTTCCCTTAAAATGGTTAATAAACTGGTAAATCTGACGGATCGGGCGAGGATTACCGCTCATGCATTTTTGTGACTTGTGCGGCGCAGAGCAGCCGCTAAGTCATGAAAATGAACAGGGAACAAAATTTTGGCTGCTGATCATTCTCGGGAACGGGCAGCTGCGGCAGGGGGATCACGCTTGCGCTGGTAGCATTTGCCGGTTTCCCGCTTGGCGACGCTGTGATCAAGTCGATGGCCGGCGACTGGCCCGCGCCAGCGGTGGCCGCGCTTCGTTTCACGATCGGCGCGCTGGCTCTGGCTGTAATCCTGTTCATGCGGGAAGGGCGTCGCGGCTTTCAGGTCAACCGGCCCTGGCTCCACATGGCGCGCGGTTTTGCCCTGTTCGTCGGAACCATCAGCTTTTTCTCCGCGATCTATATCATGCCGCTGGCTGATGCGGTGGCGATATCGTTCATCAACCCGATTCTCACCGCATTATTTTCCGGCTGGTTTTTGAAAGAAAAGATGCCGCCCCGGACATGGGTGGCGACGATCATTGCCTTTTGCGGGGTGCTGATCATGCTGCGGCCCAATGTCGCTGCCTTTGGCTGGGTGGCTATATTACCGCTTATTTCGGCCTTTGCCATGTCGACAATGCTAATCCTCAACCGCATGGTATCGACTCAGCGGTCGATTTTTGCGGCGCAATTTTACATTGCTTTCTGGGCGGCCATATTCCTGATCACTGCCACGGTGATTGGGCACTGGCTGGTCCCCGTCATGGCCGTTCCCGGCACCCCGGACTGGGACGTTGTCCTGCGCTGTCTGCTGGTGGCACTGACCGCCACCGGCTGCCATTTCCTGCTGTTCATGGCAACGATGCGAACGACGGCGGCAGTGATTGCTCCGATCGTCTATATCCAGCTGCTGATCGCAACAGCGATCAGCGTCTTTGTCTTTGGTGATCCGATTGACCGGACCGCCATGCTGGGAGGCCTATTGATAATTTTCAGTGGCTTGCTGCTCTGGCGCAGCGCACGCCGGGAAAATACAGTGCTGGAGGCCTAGGATATTCGGCAAACTTGCTGCATAAGCTTGAGATGCTGATCAACACTATTTTCGATGGAATAGGCGGTTGCGCATGCCCTGAGCGGCTCGATCGGTTGAGGTGAGTCAATCTCATCCTTTATCGCTTTGGCAAGCGCTTCGGGATCCTGGATAGCCACAGTGTCCTGACCGATCTGATGCAGAATTTGCGTCAAGCCGTCCGAACAATCGGTCGCGACCACGGCGCAACCGGTGGCCATTGCTTCTATAGGAACCGCCGGAAAACCCTCCCATTGCGAGGACAGGACGAGAATATCGGATTGAGCGAAATAGGGTGTCACATCGGCAACAAAACCGACGAATTCGATCCGCTCGATCAAACCCAGCTTTCTAGCCCTTCGCTTCATGTCTTCTATAAGCGGCCCATCCCCTAAAATCGTCATTGACCAAGGATGGTCGACAATCAGGGCCAGGGCGGACAGTAATGTCAGATAGCCTTTCTGCGGCGCGATCCGACCGATAGCGAGCAGTCGCGTGGACATTGCCGGATCGCGGGCTATCCGAATTTCACCCGATGACAACATTTCAGGGGTCACGTAAGGATTGGGGACCGAATGAAACTTGCTGGCCGCGTGCGGATACAGTTCAGCATATTTTTCGGCATCAGCGGCGCTCAGGGTCAGGGACAGGTCGCCCAATCTTGCGGTGAGGCCAAATCGCCATGTCCGGTAGATTTTCACCCACGTACCAAAACTGGGTCGCAGCACCGGGTTGGTAATTTTCTGGAGGATCTTTGTCGGGCTGTCTCCGGCGATTTTATTCGCGATTGCCAGGGACAGGTTCGTCTGATTGCCGGCAGAAAATATTGCCCTGGGTTGATGCTGGCGGATCATGCGCGCGACAGCGGGAATCTGCAGGAACAAGCGTAGCCCTCGTCCCCCAAATTGGGGCGTAGGCACCATCCGGACTTTTACTTCGGCTGCGATTAGATGGGCGACTGGGCCAGTCGCCCTGGTCAACCATAATTCGGTTGATATGCCGCGTTTGGCCATGCCATTGGCCAACAGGATTGCAACGCGATCCAGCCCCCCATTGCCCGGTTCGTATAGAAAATGGACGATGGGAGCTGAACTGGTCATCGATTAGCCGATGAAGGGAAATCCGCTGATCTAAACATGCTTCACAAAATATCGCCGGTCGTTCTGGTCTGGGACCAAATCACCAACGCGCCCTGGAATCAATATAGATTCTCCAGACATAGGATTGTGAAAACCTTTCATAGATCCAACCGGGCGTTCGCTGCCCTGGTCGGGAAAGAGGGGGATTAAATTCAAAATACCGCCGAAGAAACGGCGGCAGTCTTGTTAGCTAACCGCTTCAGCCAGAACCGTCAGACCCTTTTCGTTGACCTGGGCAAAGCCGCCCTGCACGGAAATAGTCTCCGGCGTCGCGCCTTCGCTGGCATAGATCACCAGATCGGCATCGCGGATCGTCGACATCACGCCAGCATGATTGGCCAGCACGCCAAAATCACCCTCGGTACCGGGTACAACCACCATGAACACATCTTCCGACCGGACGAGTTTCTCTGGGGTTACGAGTTCGAAATGTAGATCTGCCATTTTCATTCTCCACCCCTCCTTTTCAAAGGAGGGGTAAGGGGTGGTTTATGAGCAAATTGGCTCGATGCCGATCTGCGAATTTGTGAGTGAGGACGGGCCCCACCCAAACCCCTCCCCTGAAGGAGAGGGGCTTAATTGTTTAAGCTGCTTCAGCAGCCATTTTTTTGCCTTTTTCGATCGCTTCTTCGATGCCGCCGACCATGTAGAAGGCGTTTTCGGGAAGATGATCATATTCGCCTTCGACAACTGCCTTGAACGATTTGATCGTGTCTTCCAGATCAACGAACTTGCCGGGGATACCGGTAAAGACTTCCGCAACGTGGAATGGCTGCGACAGGAACTTCTGGATTTTCCGGGCCCGCTGCACGACCAGCTTATCTTCTTCCGAAAGCTCGTCCATGCCGAGAATAGCGATGATGTCCTGCAAAGACTTATATTTCTGCAATGTTTCCTGAACAGCACGCGCCGTATCATAATGTTCCTGCCCAACAACGCGGGGTTCCAGAACACGCGAGGTTGAATCGAGCGGATCAACAGCTGGGTAGATGCCCAGCTCCGAAATCGCACGGTTCAAAACGGTGGTAGCGTCCAAATGGGCAAAGGAGGTTGCCGGTGCAGGGTCGGTCAAGTCATCGGCAGGAACATAAATTGCCTGAACCGATGTAATCGAGCCCTTGTTGGTCGAGGTAATACGTTCCTGCAACGCGCCCATGTCGGTCGACAGGGTAGGCTGATAGCCCACAGCCGAAGGAATACGGCCGAGAAGTGCGGACACTTCCGAACCGGCCTGGGTGAAGCGGAAGATGTTGTCGATGAAGAACAACACGTCCTGGCCTTCGACGTCACGGAAATATTCCGCCTGCGTCAGGCCGGACAGAGCCACACGCGCACGCGCTCCTGGAGGTTCGTTCATCTGGCCGAAGACCAGTGCCACTTTTGAGCCTTCCGACTTCGGATTGCCGTCGGCGTCCTTGGCGATAACGCCAGCGTCGAGGAATTCGTGATAGAGATCGTTACCTTCGCGGGTACGCTCACCAACACCAGCGAACACCGACGTACCGCCGTGCCCTTTGGCAATATTGTTGATCAGTTCCTGAATAAGCACGGTCTTGCCCACGCCGGCGCCGCCGAACAGGCCAATCTTGCCGCCTTTTGCATAAGGTGCGAGCAGATCGACAACCTTAATGCCGGTAACCAGAATTTCATTCTCGGTTGACTGGTCCACAAAAGCCGGAGCTTCCGCGTGAATAGGGGCGGTCATTTTGTGGCCGATCGGACCGCGTTCGTCGATTGGCTCACCGATCACGTTCATGATCCGGCCAAGCGTTTCGGGGCCAACTGGCATCATGATCTGCGAACCGGTGTCGGTCACTTCCTGACCGCGAGTCAGGCCTTCGGTCGCATCCATGGCGATGGTACGAACCGTGTTCTCGCCGAGATGCTGCGCAACTTCAAGCACCAGCCGGTTGCCGTTATTGTCGGTTTCCAGAGCCGAGAGAATTGCCGGGATCTCGCCATCAAAGGTCACATCGACGACGGCGCCGATAATCTGTGAAATGCGGCCGACATTTTTGGTTTTTGCCATTTTTACGTTTCCTTGCGTACGTGCTTTAGAGCGCTTCAGCGCCAGCGATGATTTCAATCAATTCGGTGGTAATCGCGGCCTGACGGCTGCGGTTGTAAACAATCGTGAGGTTTTCGATCAGATCGCCGGCATTGCGGGTCGCATTGTCCATGGCGGTCATCGACGCGCCCTGTTCCGATGCGTTATTTTCCAGCAAAGCGCCGAAAACCTGGGTGGTCAGATTGCGCGGCAGCAGCACGGCGAGAATTTCTTCCTCGTCCGGCTCATAGTCGACTGCGCCTTCGGATTCGGCGATTGCACCGTCCAGAACCGCGATCGGGATGATCTGCTGAACCGTCGGTTCCTGTATCAGGGCGGACTTGAACTTGCCGTAGAACAGATGAGCGACGTCAAATTTGCCTTCGTCGATCAGTGCGGTCAGGTCCGCAGCAATCGCCTTGGCCTCTTCATATCCCGGTGCTTTGACAATCGACGTATCGAAATGCTTCAATATCTGGCCGGGGTAGAAACGCTTGATGATCGGAATGCCCTTGCGCCCGACCATGTAGAACAACACTTTATGGCCTTCGCCGAGCAGCTTTTCAGCCTTGGCGCGGGCTTCCTTGACAATATTGGCATTGAACGCGCCGCACAGGCCGCGGTCCGAAGTGGCGACGACCAGCAGATGGGTTTCCAGCTTGCCTGTACCCGCCAGCAGTTTCGACGAATTTTCGTCGATCGAAACCTTGGTGGCGAGGCTCGCCATTACCTTTTCCATCTGGCTCGCATAGGGACGCGCAGCTTCTGCGGCCATCTGCGCCCGGCGCAGCTTCGCCGCTGCAACCATCTTCTTGGCCTTGGTGATCTTCTGGGTCGACTTAACCGACGCGATCCGGTCTTTCAGTTCTTTAAGACTAGCCATTTCGTTCCTTCAATTGTCATTCCCGCGACGGCGGGAACCCAGTTTAATAAAAACGTCGCTTCGCGGCTTTTCTATTCGCTGGACCCCGGATCAAGTCCGGGATGACAGTTTCTCCTTATACGAACGTCTTGCCAAATGCCGCCAGAGCCGCTTCGAGAGCCGCCTTGGTGTCATCCGCCAAGTCACCGCTTTCACGGATCGTTTTCAATATGTCGGCATGTTCGCTGCGCATATGGGCCAGCATCGCGGCTTCATAACGCACAACGTCATTGGCTGCGACAATGTCGAGATGCCCGTTGGTACCGGCATAGATCGACGCGGTCTGCTCTTCGAATGGCAGCGGCGAAAATTGCGGTTGCTTGAGCAACTGCGTCAGACGCTCACCACGTGCGAGCAATTTTTGCGTCGATGCATCGAGATCGGAACCGAACTGCGCAAATGCAGCCATTTCGCGATATTGTGCCAGATCGAGTTTGATCGAACCGGACACTTTCTTCATCGCCTTGGTCTGCGCGGCAGAACCCACACGGGAAACCGAGAGACCCACGTTAATCGCAGGACGGATGCCCTGGTTGAACAGGTCGGTTTCCAGAAAGATCTGGCCGTCGGTGATCGAAATCACGTTGGTCGGGATATAGGCCGAAACGTCACCAGCCTGGGTTTCAATGATCGGCAATGCGGTCAGCGAACCAGAGCCATTGTCTTCGTTCATTTTCGCAGCACGTTCGAGCAAACGACTATGCAGATAGAAAACGTCACCCGGATAAGCTTCACGTCCTGGAGGACGACGCAGCAGCAGGGACATCTGACGATAAGCCACAGCCTGTTTGGAGAGATCGTCATAAACGATACAGGCGTGCATGCCGTTATCGCGGAAATATTCGCCCATCGTCACACCGGTATATGGCGCGAGATATTGGAGAGGTGCAGGCTCGGACGCGGTTGCAGCAACCACGATCGAATATTCCATTGCGCCATTTTCTTCGAGGCTCTTGACGATCTGTGCAACCGTCGAGCGCTTCTGGCCGATGGCGACATAGATGCAGTAGAGCTTCTTGGTTTCATCGTCGCCGGCATTGACTGTCTTCTGGTTGATGAACGTGTCGATCGCGACAGCGGTCTTGCCAGTCTGACGGTCACCAATGATCAATTCGCGTTGGCCGCGGCCAACAGGAACGAGAGCGTCGAGCGCCTTGAGGCCGGTCTGGACCGGTTCGTGAACCGATTTGCGCGGGATAATGCCCGGTGCCTTGACTTCCACACGGCTACGCTGGGTGGTGTTGATCGGACCCTTGCCGTCAATCGGGTTGCCGAGACCGTCAACCACACGACCGAGCAATTCCTTGCCGATCGGAACGTCCACGATCGTGCCGGTCCGCTTGACCACGTCGCCTTCTTTGATTTCAGCGTCGGAGCCGAAGATCACGACGCCGACATTGTCAGCCTCGAGGTTCAGCGCCATGCCCTGAATTCCTTTGGAGAATTCGACCATCTCACCGGCCTGGACCTGATCGAGGCCGTGGATACGGGCGATGCCGTCACCGACGGCTAGCACAGTTCCGACTTCGGAAACCTGGGCTTCATTGCCAAAATTGGCGATCTGGTCCTTGATGACCTTTGAAATTTCTGCGGCGCGAATATCCATGTGTATCTTCCTTTAGCCCTTCATGGCCTGCGATAGGGTGTTCAAACGGGTTTTAATCGAGCTGTCGATCATCTGGCTGCCGATTTTCACGACCAGCCCGCCCAGGATGGACGGATCGACTGCGGTGGAAACGCTAACATCGCTTCCCACACGTTTCTTGAGCTGCGCCTTGAGCGCATCAATCTGCTTGTCATCCAGCGGATGGGCTGAGGTGACTTCGGCGGTGATCTCGCCGCGATGGCTAGAAGCCAGCGTGGAGAAAGCGCGAATGACTGCAGGGATCTGGTCGAGCCGCCGGTTGGCCGCGAGCACGCCGAGAACATTGGTCGACAGCTTGTCGAGGCCAAGGGCCTTGGCCGTGGCTGCGATCGCTCTGCCGGCATCGTCGCGGGACAGCACAGGGCTGCTGGTCAGCGCCCTGAGGTCCGCCGATTCGGCCATCATCGCGCTCAATGTCGCGAGACTGGCCTGCACCGTATCGATGCTGTTATTTTCTTCTGCGAGCGCGAACAAAGCCGTGGCGTAACGCCCCGCTAAACTCGCTCTTATGCCGCTGGAATGATCCACGCGTGTGCTTCTCCCTGACCGTAATTTGGTCTGAAAACCGTTCATGAAATGGTCCGCTTAATGGCCGGAAATCCTGCGATTCCGCCCACGGATGCGCGGCGTCTAGCAACCATTTTGCTGCGATGCAAGATGGCTTTGGGAAAGAATTGGGAGAATCGCGGAAATGGCAGTTTTTGGCGTCGTTTCCAGCACTCACTCCGTTCGCCCTGAGCCTGTCGAAGGGGCGTGGCCATAACCCTTCGACAGGCTCAGGGTTAACGGGATTGATAGACGTAAACGAGATTATTTCGTTTTGATCGCAAGATACGGGAAGCGGTCCTGTGCGGATGCGTCCAAATGGGTTACATCAGTAACGACGAATCTCGGGGCAAGGCATGATCGACGAAAAAACAGCATGGCAAGCCGTGGCCGACCGCGACCGGTCATTTGACGGAAAATTTGTCACCGGCGTGCTGAGCACTGGCATCTATTGCCGCCCATCCTGTGCAGCTCGCCATCCCAAGCGAGAGAATGTGCGCTTTTTTGCCAAGGCCGAACAGGCGGAAGCCGCGGGCTTGCGGGCCTGCTTGCGCTGCTGCCCCAATGATGTAGCGCGCGACGAAGCGGCGGTTAAAGCGGTTGTCGAAGCCGTTCGTATGGCTGAAAGCTCGCCCAAACTCGACGAACTGGCTGATGTCACTGGCTATTCGCCGGCCCACCTTCAGCGCATCTTCAAGCGTGAAACCGGATTGTCGCCAGCAGCCTATGCGCGCGCCTTGCGCTCCGAGCGGGTCAAGGATGCGCTGGATGGCGGGGCGTCGGTAACCGAAGCTATTTACGAAGCGGGCTACGGCTCGGCTTCGAGTTTTTATGAGGACAAGCGGATGGGAATGCAGCCAAGCGTCTGGAAAAATGGCGGGGCAGGGGCGATGGTGCGCTGGGCCAGCGTCGAAACAACGCTCGGCCCGATGATGGTTGCCGCGACCGACAAAGGAGTCTGCTGCCTGTCGTTCGGCGAAGGCGAAGCAGAATTGCGCGGGCGCTTTCCGAAGGCGGAGCTGCAACAGGGTGGTGATGACTTTCAAAAGCTGCTGGGCGACGTGGTCGCGCAGGTCGAAACACCGGCCCGTCCGCATAATATCCCGCTCGATGTGCAGGGCACTGCCTTTCAGGAAGCGGTGTGGCAGGAATTGCGCAAAATCCCGGAGGGCGAAACCCGCAGCTATGCCGACATCGCCGTCGCCATCGGCAAGCCGAGAGCCGTCCGCGCCGTTGGCAGTGCCAATGGTGCCAATCACGTCGCCGTCCTGATTCCCTGCCACCGGGTGGTGCGCAGCGACGGGGCGATGGGCGGCTATGCTTATGGGCTGGAGATCAAGCAATTGTTGTTGGAGAAGGAGCAAGGCTAAGGCGTTTTCGAACAGCCCTCTTTGCCAACGCCTCGCGGCTGCCTGCATAGCTTGAGGTAGAAAAGCGACTTGTCGATTTACGTGGATTTGCCGGCGCTCGCCATCACCAGAGCTGGGATCAGCGCGAGTGAAGGTCAGGCGTTAGCGCGGCGCAAAGGCGTAAAAGTAAATCTGTTCTGATGAATTGGCCTTAATTAAAACCTCCTTTTCCGTAACCAATTACAGATGACCCAGTATAACTCTGTAAATAATTTGAGCCAATCAGCCATCGAAGCGTTCCCTGACGGAAAGCTAAAAGAGGCAATCACAGGCTTCAAACCATTGGAACGATTCCGGTCAATATCGTCCTGTAAATGCGGAGTGGAGCAGGCGTTTCTTTTGCAGAGCCTGCTTCCACAATAGTTAGGTCAGTGTCCGGATGAATATTGCAGCTAGACTTCCTGATTCCGTCGGCAGGCGCATTGCCATTTTTACAGGGATCGTCGCGGCCTTTGGTATCTTGTCAGCTGCAGGGATATTGTTGACCCGTGGGGAAGCAGATTTTTCAGCATTGTGGATATCGAATGGCTTCCTGGTCGCCGCCTTGTTGCGATATGGTAGCAGGGCATCCATCCCGCATATTCTGGCATGCGCAGCGATAGGATTTGTTGTCGCAATCGGAGCAGGCGATAGTTGGCTCAAAGCCATGATCATCTCGGTCGCCAATACTGTCGAAGTTGGCGTGGCGATTCTTCTTATCCACCGGAAATGTGGAACGGACCCCGATTTTGCAAATACAGGGAATTTGATCTGGTTTGTTGTGCTCGGTGGTTTGGTAGCACCCATGGTTTCGGGTGTGTTGGCATTGACGCTATTTTCAATGTCGAGCCAATATATTCCGATGCTTGGATGGCTTGATTGGCTGCTTGCGCACAGCCTTGGCATGCTGATTTTTGCACCGATCTTCTCCATGTTTTTCGGAAATACCAACGGTATCCATCGATGGAACAAGAAAATGGATATCGAATATCTGCTAATCTTCGGTATCGGTGGACTGTTGACCGTCTACGTCTTCAGCCAGACCTCTTACCCGTTTTTGTTCATGACCTCGCTTTTTGTGCTCATTGCCACAGTCCGCAAGGGAATTGTTGGTGCTTCATTATCCGCTGCGATCATTGCAATCATCGCGATTGCAGTAACATTCAGCGGCTCAGGGCCGGCGCAGTTGGTTGATGGTGATCGACACGGCAATGTCTTGGTCGCACAAATTTTTCTTCTGTTCACATTCGCGAGCGCGCTGCCTTTCGCCAGCATATTGGAAGCGCAAACCGTTTCGCAGCGTGAGTTGCGGTTCAGGCGTGATCAAACCCAATCCATTTTTGATAACATGCGCGATATCGTTTTCCGCACCGACAAGTCGGGGCGTTGGCTGGTTTTAAATCCCGCCTGGGAAACCATCACGGGCTATTCCGTCGAACAGGCGCTGGGTTGGCCTGCAACCAAATTGTTGACCAAGGAAACTCTGCAGCAAACGCAGGCAGAATATCTCCGCCTTGTGAGGGGAGAATTGAACACTCTCACTCTCAACCAGACAATCATTCGGGCTGATGGACAAGAACGCCTTGTTGAAGTGTTCCTCGAGGCCGTTGACGACGAAAAGGGGCAGTTTGCCGGAGCGACCGGGAATATCCGTGATGTAACAGAAGCTCTCACGGCATCATACGCGCTGGAAGAGAGTGAGGCGCGGTTTCGCAGGCTCGCGGAATCCTCTCCTGTCGGATTTTTCCAGGCAGATGCAGACGGCACAATATTCTATGTGAGCAAAACGTGGCGAGACCGGATTGGGCTCAGTGAGGAAGAAGTCAAGAGCGACGGTTGGATGCGGGGCTTGAAAGACAAAACTTCGCTTGAAATGGCCAATGCATTTACCGGTTATAAACTTGGAGACAAGCGTGAACGGGAAGCTTGCCACATCACAAAAGACGGTGAGGAAATCTGGGTGCGTATGGTAACCCAGGCAGAGTTCGACGTTCAGAATAATATTATCGGCTATGTTGGTGTTGTTGTCGATATTACCGAACAGCGCAAAGCGATTGAAGATTTGCGTCAACGGCAGAATGAATTGCGAGAATCGCGCGACATCGCGGAAGCGGCGGCAGAGGCGAAGGCGTCATTCCTGGCAAATATGAGCCACGAAATTCGCACGCCGATGAACGGCGTGCTCGGTTTCGCAGAAATGCTCCGTCAATCGGAACTGGATGAACAGCAGGCAAAATATGTCGAGTTGATTCAGGAATCCGGCACGATAATGATGGCATTATTGAATGATATTCTGGATGTTTCCAAGATTGATGCCGGATTGTTGGTTTTGTCGACAGAACCTTTTGAACTGGTCGATTTGCTGAAGAGCACCTGCAACATGATGCTGACGACGGCTGATAATCAGAAACTCGCGCTCAATCTGGAATATGACGATGATCTGCCAAAGTTTATCGTGCATGACAAGCTGCGCCTCCGCCAGATTCTGACCAATTTGATCGGCAATGCCGTCAAATTTACCAAAGTGGGGTCAATAACGGTCAAGGCCGAAGTTTCAAGCGATGACAAAAGCAAATTCAAAATCAGCGTCATCGATACGGGTATAGGAATTCCCGAAGATCGCCAGAGATCGATATTTGATGAATTTGTACAGGCAGAAGATAATACGCAGCGCTCCTATGGCGGGACTGGTCTTGGTCTCGCGATTTCTAGCAAGCTTGTCCAGATGATGGGCGGCAATATCGGCTTGGAAAGCATAGCCGGTACGGGAACCACATTCTGTGTGGAAATACCTTTGAGCGAATGCGTCGATCCCAGTATTGAGGCAGCTGAGCGGGTCATTGCCGACAACAGTCTGATCATGTTGCCGGCCGCTAATCGTACCATATTGCTTGTCGAAGATCATGAAATCAATCGGCTGCTTGCAACCGCGATGCTCGAGCGCATGGGCTGCACCGTGGTTTGTGCCGAAAATGGCGCGCAAGCATTGGATGTTCTGACCGGAAGTGCTCATCCAGGCCATGATTTTGGCCTTGTTCTAATGGATATGCAGATGCCGATCATGGACGGAATCGAAAGCACGAGACAGATCCGTCAAGCCGGTATCACGGCGGATCAGCTTCCGATCATTGCATTGACCGCCAATGCTTTTGTCGAGGACAAAAATGCCTGCGCGGCGGCCGGCATGCAGGACCATGTCAGCAAGCCCATTCAATTTTGTGATCTGCATCAAGCGGTGAGCAGCTGGTATTTCGATCCGCGGTCGCATGACCGGGCTTCGGCAATAGCGGTGGCCGATGAAGACCCAACCATCGCTATGCTGCGTCCGAAATATGAGGAGTTTCGGACCACGACACTGGATAGCTTATTGGCTGGCATTGGCACAATCGATAGCTGGTCGGCAGCGCGCAGAGCAGATATTGCAAGCATGTTGCACAAGCTGGCGGGAACTGCTGGTACATTTGGTGAAGGCGAAATTGCCGCAGAAGCCAGGCAACTGGAAGATGCGATCAAAAAGGGAAGATCGACGGATCTCTTGACGTCACTATGTACCCATCTGCTGACCTATGTGCGACATACAAATGGGGCAAAAATCAACTAGGCCCGAGCCATGCTGAATTGGCCAGGCTCGGCGTTGCGAGGATCAGTCACCGACATCGCATCGGCCCTCGCGATGCGCTGGCTTACCGGGCAGGTGAAAACAATATTCGAGGGCGGTGAACCCGGTTATCGAGCCAGCTTCTTGCACTCATAAACCAGACTCTCATTCGCCTGGCTCGGGAGTTCCGCTCGAATCGCCTTCACCATATCCTCGATATCGGTCAGCGCCTTGACGTCGGTGGTGCAGGCCCTGTTGCCATATTTGGCGCGGATCGCCCTTGCTCTGGTCATCGCGTCCAGGTCCATCAGATAGCGCTCCTCGGTAAACTCGCTACTGTCCGGCTGGAAGCTGCTGATGGTGACCGTCTGCTCCTGATTGGGGACAAATATCCGGGACCATTTGGCGCCATCGCGGCCATATTGGGTGCGGCCGTTGACACAGCCGCCTTCTGCCCATTCGAGCGGCAGTTCTTCTTCCTGCGATACGGTGATCCGGCTGCGTTGCGGGTTGATCGTGCATAGATATTTACCCGATGTGGCCACACTCATCTGCTGCGGCCTCCTGTCTCCGGCTTTTTCTTCCATCGCTGCGGCAACGCGGTCATCAATTTCGCTGAAATCCGGACGTGACAGGAAGATGATGACAGCGCCGAGCAGCAGAACCGCTGCACCACCGGCTGTACCGATGCCCGGATTGCGCTTGCCCTGAACCATCAGGACACCCGCGCCGCCGGCGGCCAGCAGGGACAGTGCCAGCATCAGCGCCGCTATCGCTATCCGGTTTTCCCGCTCGGCGATGATATCCTGCGATATGCTGGTGCGCAACTTGGTCTCGGCGCGTTCGCGCTTGTCGGCTTCCGCTTCTTTGGCCGCGGTAACTTGCGCACGGGCTGCTGCTTCACGCCGTTGTTCTTTCTCGCTAATCTCGGCGGCGGACCGACAGGGCGTCACGGTCACTCCGACGTTTACGCCTGCCTTGCGCAGGAAGCTCAATATCTCTCTGGCTGATACGGCAAAGCCAAATTCCGCATCATTGCCATCGCTTATCGAGCCGAAGCTGTTCGCGCCCAGCACCCGGCCACAATTGTCGATCAGCGGACCGCCGCTATTGCCCGATGCGATCGGCGCGGTGTGCAGAAGCGTGTCAAATTGCTTGGTCGTGCGTCCGCCCGACACCGTGCCGGTGGTCTTGATCGGTGACATCGGGGTGATCAGGTCATCCAGATCAAGTCCCTGCGCCCGGTCGACAGAACCGGGATAGCCGATCGCCACCACATCCGCGCCATCTCCAACCGGACCGCCAAACATCGTCATTGGTGGCAAGCGTCCGCCATCCAGCACCTGGATAAGCGCAAGATCATTGCTCGGCGAATAAGCGATGATTTTGCCGCCATAGCTGGTCCCGCCCTGCGAGGGGATGATACCGATGACAACCGACGACTCCTGTCGCGCGATCTCGACGACATGAGCGTTGGTAACGATCTTGTCCGGCGCCACCACGAAGCCGCTGCCATGGCCGACAAAGGCAACATTGTTGCCATCTTTTGCGGCGAGCACGACCCGTACCACCGAACGGCTGGCGGCGCTGATATCGTTCGGATCGGCCTGGGCGGGGCCAGTCGCCAGGGTTGCGGAGGTGATTGCGACGAGCAGGAATAGCTTTTTGATCATGGACTGGCTCATGCTTTAATTCGGGAGGATTTTCAAAGGAGTTTTTATATTTGCTAAGCCCATCCCTTGAAAGGGAAGGGTTCTTGGCAATCAAACAAAACTATAGGGGTCGACATCCACCCCGACCCGAACCGCGCGCGGCCATTCCAGCTGTTCCAGCCAGTCGCGCATGATATTCTGCAAGTCGACCGACCGCAGGGCATGGACCAGCAAGCGGTGCCGGTGCCGGCCGCGCAGCATCGACAACGGGGCTGGAGCAGGCCCGTAGACCGAAAACCCGTCGAGCTTGGGAGCGGTCTGGCCGATCAGCCGCGCCGTCTCCATCGCTTCCTTATTATCCTCCGACGACACGATAATCGCTGCCCAGCGTGCGAACGGCGGGGCCAGGGCCTGCCGCCGCGACTCAATCTCGGCGGCGTAAAAGCCTTCCCGGTCATTCTGGATCAGCGCCTGGATCACCGGCGCGTTGGGCATCCGGGTCTGGACATAGACCCGCCCAGGCTTCTCCGCTCGCCCGGCCCGTCCGGCCACCTGGGCGATCTGCTGGAAACTGCGTTCGGCGGCGCGCAGATCGCCGCCTTCCAGCCCGATATCGGCGTCGACCACGCCAACCAAAGTCAGATTGGGGAAATGATAGCCCTTGGTCACCAGCTGCGTGCCGACAACGATATCAATCGCTCCCGCTTCCATCTGGTTGACGAAATCGGCGGCACGCTGCGGCGACCAGATCGTGTCGGACGTGACAATCGCCGTGCGGGCTGCAGGGAACAGCATTTTGACCTCGTCGCAAATCCGCTCGACTCCCGGTCCGCAGGCGACGAGACTGTCTTCGTCGCCGCATTCGGGGCATTTTTCCGGGATCGGCATGACATGGCCGCAATGATGGCAGGCAAGCCGGCGGGTCAGCCGGTGCTCGACCATCCAGGCGGTGCAATTGGGGCAATCGATTCGGTGGCCACAGGTCCGGCACAGGGTGAGCGGGGCAAAGCCGCGGCGGTTGAGGAACAATAGCGATTGTTCGCCGCGTTCGAGATTTTCCTCCAGCGCAGCGACCAGAGTCGGGGCCAGCCAGTGTCCGCGTGGCGGCACATCCTCGGTCAGATCCAGCGCCTTGATATCCGGCATCGTCGCGCCGCCAAAGCGCGCCGGCAGTTCGAGCAGTTCATAATTGCCCTGTTCAACCTGATGGCGGCTTTCTATCGCCGGCGTTGCGGAGGCCAATATCACCGGGATCTGCTCGTATAGTCCGCGCATCACCGCGACATCGCGGGCATGATAGCGCACGCCATCTTCCTGCTTGAAGCTGGTCTCGTGCGCCTCGTCGACGATGATCAGACCGAGATTGGCATAAGGCAGGAACAGGGCAGAACGCGCGCCGACAATCACTTTGGCATTGCCTTCGGCCAGCGCCCGCCAGTTTTTCTTGCGGTCCGACTGTTTCATGCCGCTGTGCCAGGCCAAAGGTTCGGCACCGAAACGCACGCCAAAGCGGTTGAGAAACGGCTCGGTGAGCGCGATTTCGGGCAGCAGCACCAGCACCTGCTTGTCCTGACGCAAGGCTTCCGCAATCGCCTCGAAATAGACCTCGGTCTTGCCCGAGCCGGTCACGCCATCGAGCAAAAAGGGTTTGAACTGCGATGCGCGCACCGCTTCGATCAATATATTACTGACCTTTTTTTGATCATCGCTGAGGTCAACCGCGCCGAAATCCGGCGAGGGGTTGGCTGTGGCAGCGAAGGCAGACACGTCTTCCCGGTCAAACACACCCAGCTTTTCCAGCCCCCGGATAACCGCCACCGATACGCCGGCTTTAACGGCCAGTTCGCTGATCGTGCCTTGCGTGTCGACCAGCTTCTCAAGCGCCAGCTGGCGTTGCGGAGTGATCCGTTCGGGAACCCTACTATTCAACCGATATTCGCTGATCGGACGATTGTCGGCAAAGGCCGCTCCGCTCGACAGCACCATGCGCAGCACCGATGCCGGTGAAGCAAAATAATAGGCGGCGGTCCACTCGATCAGCCGGCGCAGCGGTGCGCGCAGCGGCGGCACATCGCGCACCTCGAGCAGCGGCCGCAATTTTTTCGGATCAATTTCCTCGACCGGAAAGCTCTCCGCCTCCCACACCACCCCGGGCACTCTGCGCGGACCAAGCGGAGCGATCACGATCGAGCCCGGCTCGACTCGCATGCCATCGGGCACCCGGTAATCAAGCGGACCCAGAGCAGCGTTAAGGAGGAGTACACGAACGCGATTCATATTGATGCTATAGGCGGGGAATTGCCATTCGTCATTCTTGCTTTGGCGAAAACGGGAGAGAGTAATGATCTATCATCGCAGAGCGGTATTGGGCCTGGGTGCCGCCGCCGGATTGCTTGCGCTTCCCGGTTGTTCAAGTCTGCCGGGTCTTAGCCTAACCGAAGCGGTCAAGCGGCTGCTCGCCCTGTCGTCCCAGAACGCCTTTGCCGAACTGCTCCAGCCCAACGGTTTCTTTGACAGCCAGGTGGCCCGCATATCGGTACCGGATTCGCTCGGCGGATCGCGGGTGACCAGCATCGCAACCGCCTTGCTGCGATCCAGACCGATTCAGGACCGCCTGCTCAAACAGGTCAACCGCGCCGCAGAAAAGGGCGCCGAACTCGCCGCTCCGATCGTGGCGGAAACCATCCGCAATATGAGCATCGCCGATGCCGTGGCGATCATCAACGGCGGACCGCGCGCGGCCACCTCTCTGTTACAGGGGCAACTCGGCAATACATTGGTCGACCGGATGTTGCCGGGCATCGGCAATGGTCTGAAGCTGTTCGACAATGAGATTATCAATCTCGTGCTGTCGCAAGCTACCAATGTCGATTTTTCCAGCATCAGCCGCGATGTGACGAACAAGGTCAGCGACGCGATCTATCGATCGATCGGCGCGCAGGAGGAAGCCATTCGCGCCAATCCGCGGGCAACCAATGATCCCTTGCTGATCGCGGTTCTGGGTGCGCGAAAAGCGTTCTGACCCATGGCTTCAGAAGTGATAGGTCATCCCGGTAAGCGCCACGTGCAGCATCCGGTCTTCACCGGTGCGGGGAACGTACAGCCCCAGATAGGCTAGCGAGATATCCAGATGCTTGGCGAGCGGTGCAGACAGGCCAGCCTTGCCGCGGATAGAATTGATTCCGGCGGCCTGGCCGCTGGATGTCCGGTTCAGGTTGAACAGAAATTCTCCGCTGAAATCCGGCCGGATGCTGCTGCTGCCGATCGGTGCGCCGCGAAAGCTGATCCGCTCGCGCAAACGGACATCCAATTGGGAAGATCCGCTGAACATCCGTTCTTCCAGCCGGGTCCGGCTGCTCCAGTCCCCGCCTAGAGTCTTGCCGATTGCCCAGTTGAGCTGCTGGAACGGGCGCTCCTCGGTGCCGGTTCTGCGCTGCGCCTGATAATTTTGAAAATGACCATAGCCGATGGCGAGCGACAGATCGTCGGACACCGCAACCTGAACCGAACCCCGCGCGAAGATCTGCGCAAGCCCGTCCGCACTTTCGCTATACCGCACACCGCCCTCGGCAATGGCAGATATATCAGACGTCAGCGGTATTTTTGCAGTCGGCAAAATCCATAGCTGGGCCTCGTCATCGCGCGCGCTGACCGGATCAAAAGCAACCATTTGTGACAAGAGCAAAATCGCTGGCACAGCAATTAATTGACGAAGCACTGGCATTGCTGACCCTTATGGCGATAGAAAGACTTCTCCTAATCAGCAAATTGGATTCGCACCATATGAAATTCTTCGTTGATACCGCCGATACTGCGGAAATCGCTGACCTTGCTGCGACCGGCATGGTCGATGGCGTCACCACCAATCCTTCGCTGATCAAGAAATCGGGTCGCGATATCATGGAAGTGACCAAGGAAATCTGCGGTCTGACCGATGGGCCGGTTTCCGCCGAAGTCATCGCGCTCGATCATGCAACGATGATGAAAGAGGCAGAAGTGCTGCGCAAGATCGCTGACAATGTCTGCATCAAGGTGCCGCTGACCATAGACGGGCTGAAAACTTGCAAGGCGCTGACCAGCGAAGGGACGATGGTCAATGTTACGCTCTGCTTCTCGGCCAATCAGGCGCTGCTCGCGGCCAAGGCCGGTGCCAGCTTCATCTCCCCCTTCGTCGGACGCCATGATGACAATGGTCTGGACGGGATGACCCTGATCGAAGATATCCGGCTGATCTATGACAATTATACCTTCGACACCGAAATCCTGGTCGCCTCGATCCGCCATCCCATCCATGTGCTCGAATCCGCCCGCATCGGCGCCGATGTCGGAACCATGCCGCCTAATGTCATCCGCAACCTGTTCAAACATGTGCTGACCGACAAGGGGCTTGAAGGCTTTTTGAAAGACTGGAAAGATACTGGTCAGAATATCGGTTGATCCGACAATCGTCTGCCAGAACAGGATCGTCATCCTGAATTGAAACGTAAACCAGAATTGAATCGTCATCCTGAATTTATTTCAGGACCTCCAAAGGCCGCGCGCTAACTCAAGCGCGCTAACTCAAGGGGTCCTGAAATAAATTCAGGATGACGACGATTTTTATCAAAAACCCTTTGGTGCCGGATCAATCACGACAAAGCTGCCGTTGCGGATTTCCTGCACTTCCAGCGCACGCTCCGAAACGCCATCGGCCTTGAACCGGAAGGCGCCGTCGAGCCCGATGAACCCGCCTGGATCGGTCAGCTGGTTGATCGGAAACGGCGATCCCACTTTCCAGTTGCGGGCGACCTTGACCGTCAGCAGCACCGAATCATAGCCGAGGCTGGACAGCCGGAACGGGGCTTTGCCATAGCGGGCGCGATATTTGTCGGCATATTGCTTGTACAGGCTATCGGAAACGCTGGCGAACCAGGCACCCCGAATCGCCGGCGCACCGGCCAGATTGCTGCTCGTATTCCACAGGTCCGTGCCGAGGATTTTCGCCGTGTCGCTGGCATTCTTGCGAATATAGGGCGCAGCCTTGATCGCCATGTCGCCATTGTCGGCGAGCAGGACCGCTTCGAAATCACCATTTTGGGCGAGCTTCTTGGTAGCGGCCTCCATCGATTTGGAATCGCGGTTGAACGTCTGGATCGACACCACGGTACCGCCGGCATCCTTGACGCTGCGCAGCAAGGTTGAGGACGCGCGCTGCCCGTAGACGCCATTGGGCACCAGCGCCGCAAAGCGCGTCATGCCTTTCGATTTGGCATAGCCCACGACCCGGTTGATCGACTGCGAGGGGATATGGCCCAATATGTAGACATTATTGCCCGCGACTCCGCTATCATTGGAAAAGCTGAGAATCGGCACGCCGGCCGGCCGGGCAATATTGGCCGCCGCCACGACATTGTCGCTGAGCAAGGGGCCAATAATCAATTTATTGCCATCGCGGATGGCGCTCTGGGCCGCCGCTGTTATGCCCTTGGCCGTGTCATAGCTGGTCATGCGGATATTCTCCGCCTTGGTATCGAGCAGCGCCATGGTGGTGGCATTGGCCAGCGACTGGCCGATCCCGGCATTCGTGCCGGACAGCGGCACCAGCAAGGCAATGCGATGATGTTTCTGGTCGTCGGGCAGCCCGGCGGTCACCGGCGGCGGTGCTGGCGTGTCGGTCCGCACCGGTTCTGCACCGCGCGGGACGACGGTTGCGCAACCCGCGAGGAAGACAAATGCGGAAACACCAGCCCACTTCAAAATGCCGCGCCGTCTGCTTTGATCTTGTCCTAGATGCACCTTGTCTGCCATGACCGTCATATGTCCACTCCTGCCCAATCCGGTCTCTATATCGTTGCCACCCCTATCGGCAACCTTGGAGATTTGTCGCACCGCGCCGAAGAGATACTTGGCAGCGCCGATATCGTCTTGGTCGAAGACACAAGAGTCACCGGCAAGCTTCTGAATCATATCGGTAAAAAGGCGAAGATGATGGTCTATAATGACCATAAGACTGCCGCCGATCGTGCGTTCATTTTGGATGCGATACGGTGCAAAATTGTCGCACTGGTCAGCGATGCTGGCACCCCGCTGATCTCCGATCCCGGTTACAAGCTGGTCCGCGACGCGCAGGCGGCGGATCTCTATGTCACCACGATTCCGGGTCCCAGCGCCGTGATTGCCGCCCTGACCCTGTCCGGATTGCCCAGCGATCGCTTTCTGTTCGAAGGCTTTCTGCCTAGCAAGACCAAGGCCCGGAGCGAATCGCTGGCTGCGCTGAAGACGCTCAACGCCAGTCTGATTTTCTACGAAAACGGCTCTCGGCTGGGCGCGATGCTGGCCGATGCGCTGGCGGTTCTCGGCGATCGCAAGGCGGCAGTGGTGCGCGAAATCACCAAGAGATTCGAGGAATGCGTCGCCGGCTCGCTGAGTGAACTGGCGACCCGCTATGGCGCGGAAAAGCCGAAAGGCGAGATTGTCGTGATTATCGGCCCTCCCGGCGCACCGGAAGCTGCGAGCGAGCAGGAGGTTGAAGCGGCGCTGCGCGAAGCACTTGTCCGGCTGCCGGCTTCGAAAGCGGCGGGAGAGGTGGCGCGCGCCTATAACACCGACCGCAAGGCGCTCTACGATCTGGTCAATCGCTGGAAGGCAGAAAAATGAAGGCAGGTCAGGGCCTCACCGTTCGTCCTGAGCCTGTCGAAGGACGTTTTGGAGCGCGGGTTCGTACTTCGACAAGCTCAGCACGAATTGTACCTTCAAAATGAAGCGCGAGGCTGCAGAGAAGCGTGGCCGCCAAGCCGAAAAGACCGCGGCTCGTTTCCTGCGTCTGAAAGGCTGGCGGATCCTGGGCGAAAGGATACGCACACCCCGCGGCGAGGTCGATCTGGTCGCCAAGCGCGGCGGACTCGTTGCCTTTGTCGAGGTGAAGGCGCGGACCAGGCTGGAAGATCTGGCTACGTCGATCGATCTGAAACGTCTCCAGCGCGTCGCCGATGCGGTAGAAATCCTCTATCCGCAATATTGCACCAAGGGCGAAGACGCGCGCATCGATGTGATATTGGTTGCGCCAAGACGCCTGCCTGTCCATTTGACCAACGTATGGCACGGATTCTAGAATCCGGGCGGTAGACCGTTAGTCCTGAGCTTGTCGACCCGCAGGGCGAGCGAAGCTCAACGACGCTTGTCGCCGAGAGGCGTGGTTTGACAGGCTCACCACTAACGGAGAGCGGATCGAACCTTTCCTTTGCTGCGGTAAACAAAAACGTCCTTCGACAGGCTCAGGACTAACGGTTAGAAACGCATCTGCTCCCCCGTTCGTCTCGAGCGAAGTCGAGAGACAGGGGCCGCTACACTCAATGTGTCTCGACTACGCCGGACACGAACGGTAAGCGGGTATGAAAATATCTGAGGAATATACATGACCCTGAAGATCGCCGTACAAATGGACCCGATGGAAAGCGTGAATATCGCGGGCGACAGCAGCTTTGCGCTGATGATCGCTGCGCAGAAACGCGGCCATGAGATATTCCACTATGACGTCATGGGCCTGACCCTGCACGCCAATGGCCGCCTGACCACGCCCGCCCGTCCGGTGACGGTGCGGCCGGTACTCGGCAATCACTATACATTCGGCCACCCGCTGAATCTCGATCTCGGCAGCGATGTCGATGTCGTGCTGATGCGCCAGGACCCGCCCTTCCACGTCGGCTATATCACCGCGACCCATCTGCTTGAACGGATCGAGGGCGAGACGCTGGTGGTCAACAACCCGGTCTCCGTCCGCAACGCGCCGGAAAAAGTCTATGTGCTCGATTATGCGCAGTTCATGCCGCCGACCCTGATCACCCGCGACCTCGACGAAGTGCGCGCCTTTCAGAAGGAACATGGCGGCATCGTCGTCAAGCCGCTGCACGGCAATGGTGGCAAGGCGATCTTCCTGGTGCCAGAAGATGGCAGCAATCTCAGTGCTTTGTTCGAGGTATTTAACCAGACTTGGCCGGAACCGCATATGGTCCAGCCGTTCCTTCCGGAAGTGCATCAGGGCGACAAGCGCATCGTGCTGATTGATGGGGAATTTGCCGGCGCGATCAACCGCAAGCCCGGCGAAGGCGAATTCCGCTCCAACCTCGCGCAAGGCGGCTATGCCGAAGCAGCAGAGCTGACCGAGCGCGAAAAGGAAATCTGCGCGGCGATGGGACCGGACCTGAAACGGCTCGGTCTGATCTTCGTCGGCATCGACGTGATCGGCGGCAAATGGCTGACCGAAATCAACGTAACCTCGCCGACCGGGATCGTCGCGATCGACAATTTCAACGGCACCGATACGCCCGGGATGATCCTGGATGCGATCGAGCGGCGTCTTGCCGCTCGATAATATCGCGCCGGAACTCGCGCGTTGAGCAGCTGGATTGCAGACCTGATCGCCCAGGGCGGTTACTGGTCAATCGCGTTTCTCATGGCCCTGGAAAATATCTTCCCGCCGATCCCGTCCGAGCTGATCATGGGCCTGGGCGGCGTTGGTGTGGGAGAGGGGAAGTTCCACCCGGCGGCGCTGGTACTGGTCGGCACGATCGGCTCGCTGATCGGCAATTATTTCTGGTTCATGGTCGGCCGCCACTGGAACGAGGACGACCTGCGCGGCTTTGTCCGGCGGCACGGCCGCTGGCTGACACTCGATGTCGCGACGGTCAACAAGATCGACCGGATTTTTGACGAGCGCGGCCAATGGGTGGTGTTTTTCGCCCGCTTCATTCCCAATATCCGGACGATGATTTCGGTCCCGGCCGGCCTGTTCGGCATGTCCCACAAACGCTTTATCCTCGCCACCAGCGCCGGCGCCGCCGTCTGGAACAGCGCGCTGGTCTTTGCCGGCTACCAGCTGCAACAGAATGTCGAGAATATCGGGGACTATCTGGCACCGGTATCGCTGGGCGTGATCGGTCTGATCATCGTGGTCTATGTCTGGCGGATCATTTTCTGGCGGCCCAAGGAGAGTTGAGGCGGGCGTTAGATCGCGGATTGCCGGTTCATATTGCCCGGAAAGTATAGGCCGGACAGCAAGCGCTGGTCCGGCCTAATATGATCAACGGGAGAGTGCCGATCAAAATTTGAAAGCGGCTTCGACAAACAGCTGCCGACCGCGGTTCTGGGTCACGACGCGGTCATCGCCACCAGGCGGCAGGAACGGCCTGTCACCGGCAGTATTGGCCCAGATTTCGTTGGTCAGGTTGACTCCAACAAGCGACAATTTCCACTTGCCATCGGGGTGGCCAACAGAAATTGATCCATCCAGTGTGACATAATCTGGCTGGACATAATCATTGAACGTCGTATTCGATGCGAAATAGGAGCCGCTGTAAAAGGCATTCCCGTTCAGCCCGAACTCGAGGCTGTCACTCATCGGGATGGCCCAGTCAAAGGCGATGTTCCCCGAAATTTTCGGCGCGCGCGCCGCTCTGCGGCCATCCAGATTCACGTCATCGGCGGTGCCCGGCAAACTGTCCGGCCCGTTTGAGGAAATGAACGTATCGGTGAATTTGGCATCGGTATAGCCAAACGTGCCGGAAAATCCCAGGCCCTCAACCGGGGTCTGCCAGGCCCAGTCCATATCAAAGCCCTTGGTCGTCACCTGACCCGCGTTCACCGTTAGAAAACGCACCGCGGCGCCATCAAAATTCTGGACCTGCAGATCGTCAAACACGAAATAATAGAGCGAAGCGTTGATCCGGAAAGCACGGTCCGCAAGCATCGCCTTGACCCCGATTTCGCCACCCTTGGCCGTTTCAGAATTGTAGATGATCGAATCCAGAGCGGCCTGACGTTGCGCGTCGGTACCAAAGCCGGCTTTTACAAATTGCAGCGCCGCAGTCGGCAAAATACTGTTGTCGACGCCACCGGATTTGAAACCGGTCTTGTAGGATGCGTAGAAGTTCAGATCGGGCGTGGCCTGATATTTGATCGTGAGTTCAGGCGAGATATTGCTGTCAGAAAACTCGATCGGCCCGGTCTGGAAGCCTTCCGGAACCACCAGTCCGATCCCGCCGACAATGCCGTTCAAAAAGGTCAGAGCGTTATGCAGGAATGGAAAGTCCGTCCTGTGGACCTTCTGCTCATCGGTCCAGCGCACACCGCCGGACAGTTCCAGCTGATCCGTAATATCGATGCTGGCGCTGCCGAAAAATGACAATGCTTCACTTTTGGTCGCCCTGTTCGCTACCCAGTCATAGCCAATGCCCCGGGAATCAGGGAACAGGAACGAACCGATAAAGGCATTTTGCGATGTCTGCAGCGGTTGGCTCCGACTTTCCCAAAAACCACCGACCATGAAATTGAATATGCCGTCATAATCGCTGGTGAGGCGCAGCTCCTGGGTATATTGTTTCAGCGCATCGGAAAAGGGGGCAGGGAGACCGCCCGGGTCGCCATTCGGCAGGATGCCGACATAGCTGAAATGGTCGGCATGTTCATTTTTCAGATTCAAAATGCCGGTAACGGATGACAATGTCAGGCTGTCATCAAGCTCCAGATCCATCGCCAAACGACCAAAAAACGTGTTTGTCTCGTTATAGGACTGTCCCTTGTAACGATCCGCCCCGGTTGTTCCCGGCGCGATAACCTGCAGGGCGGGATGGCCATCGGGGTGAGGATAGAGTCCGTCCTGAATGTCGCATGCCGCATTGGAGGCAATGCGCACCCCGGATAGCGCCAGGAACACATCGTCCGCGACCCCATTGGCCCCGCAGCTGATATCGGAATGGCCGAGCAGGCTGTCGCCGAAATTGTGATTATAATTGAGTTTCAGGTTGGCGGAGAAGCGGTCGGAAGGATCCCATTGCAAGGTCACACGGCCGACAAAATTCTTCAGGCCTTTCCCTGTGTTCAGGAAAACAGAGGGTGTCCCGGCTTCGAGCTCGACATATTTGTTGATGTCCTGATATTGCGCCGCCACGCGAACACCCAGCGTATCGCTCATCGGACCGGAAATATATCCGCCGACGGTATAGCCTTCTTCTTCAAATTCATAAGAAGCCTTGCCGCCCATTTCCCAGTCTTGCGTCGGGTCGGCGGATCGCACCGAAAATACGCCGGCCGAGGCACTTTTCCCAAAGAATAGCGATTGCGGGCCTTTGAGCACATCAATTTGCGCGACGTCGAAGAAGGATGCCTGGACCAGGCGCATGGTGCTGATCGACACGCCATCAAAATCAAAGGCAACCGCCGAGTCAAACGCCGCCGAAATATTGGTTGTACCAATGCCGCGCAGACTGATCTGGCCGCCCGCACCAGAGCCACCGACCTGGACGTTCAGCGCCGGAATGCGGCTGACAACATCGGCGACTTCGTTGACCTGAAACTTGTCCAGCGTATCGGCGCTGATCGAGGTCACGGTGACCGGTGTTTCCTGCAGTGTTTCATCCTGCTTGCGCGCGTTGACGATGATGATCTTGTTGCTGTTTTCATCTTCGATCGAATCCTGGGCAAGAGCCGGTGCGCCAAAGCTGAAAGCGCCAATGGTCACTGCCGAACTCATGAGCGCCGTCATCAGTTCTTTTCGTGTAAAAATGGATCTGTTGCGATATGTTTCTTTGTTCATTTCAGACTTCTCCCCTGATGCAGATAAAACAGTCCTTGTTTCAGTACACATATTCTCTTTTTTACACGGAATTATGGGACTTGCTCTGCCGGCTGATAATGAATGCCGCTACGGAATTGGCTACTAACTAAAGAATTAGGTCCTCATGTAAAACGTCCTGCCAATGGCGGTTTTACGCTAGCGATTCTGACAGGGCAGGTTGAAATTCATCGCGCAGGCCGATCACGACGAGTCGCAACGAAGAAACCGGTCGACTGCCATGCGACGTCATTTTCCTGAGACCGAATGTCCGTTTTCACGTTCGCAGCGGGGCTTGAATTGTGAATATATTCAACCCGCGCGCGGATGGGCGTTCTGATAGACATCCAGCAAATGCGCCGCATCCACCGCCGTATAGACTTGCGTCGAACTCAGGCTCGCGTGACCCAGCAATTCCTGCAGGCTCCGCAAATCCGCGCCGCCGGCCAGCAAATGCGTGGCAAAGCTGTGCCGCAAGGCATGCGGGGTGGTGGTGTCGGATATGCCGAGCCTGGTGCGCGCCTGTTGCACCACCCGGCGGATCATATTGGGCGAGAGCGGCCCGCCACGCTTGCCGCGGAACAGTGGCGAGCCGCCGATCTTGTCATTCTTGCAGCGGGCGAAATCCTGGGCAATCGGATAGGGGCAGAGATCGATATAATGTTCGATCGCCTCGCGTACCTTGGGCAGCAAAGGGACGATCCTAGTCTTGTTACGCTTGCCGGTGACCCGCAAAGTATCGGACAGGGGCAGGGCGTCGCCGGTCAGGTCGAGCGCCTCGCTGATCCGCAGCCCCGAACCGTAGAGCAGCAGCAGCACCGCCCAGTCGCGCGCACCGATCCAATCCTCGCTGGCACTGTCCTGGGCATCGCCGGCCAATGCCAATATGTCATCGGGCGAGGCCGGGCGCGGGACGCCGCGCTTGACCTTCGGCCCCTTGATCTTGGGTATTTGCGCTTCATCGCCGCCGACAAATTTCAGGAACGCCCGCAAGGCCGACAATTCCCGCGCCGCGCTGTTGTTGGTCAGACCGTCTCCGCGCCGATAGGCGAGATAGGAGCGGATATCCGCCTGCTTGAGCGCCTTGATCTCCGCTGCATCAATGCCGCCGCCGATATGCTCCATCAGAAAGGCACAGAAGCGCTCGGCGGTGATCACATAGGCGCGCACCGTATGCGGCGACCGCCGCCGGTCGTCGCGCAGATGGGCGGAGAAATTGTTGATGAGGGATTGTGCGCTATCCATCCAGAGAATCTAGCATGCCGATGGGGAACTGCCAAACCCTCTCCCATGGGGAGAGGCAACAAGCCTTGGCAATTTATTGCCTTAGGCGCAGTCGGTGAGGGGTTTTAGCCCTCTCGGCCCGCTCAGTCCCTCACAGGGTTGCGCTAGCCTGCTCGCTGTGGGAGAGCGTGATTTAGCCCAATTCCGGTCTCGTCATTGCGAGCGTAGCGAAGCAATCCAGAGCCGCGCGCACCGCTCTGGATTGCTTCGTCACTTACGTTCCTCGCAATGACGGCGATGCCTGAGCATGTGATCCGGAGATGGACCCCTGCCTGCGCAGGGGCACCATATTTACTCTCCCTATGGAAGAGGGATCAAATCGCCAATTTCCGAAAACCAGCCGCTATAACCGATATTCACCCGACAGGATTTTCGCATGTTCCGCCTCGGTCAGGGTTTCATAACCCTCCGCGCCCGGCCTGCCGAACCAGACCGGGTCGCTGATCGTGGCGACATCAAAACCTTCCTGGACCAGTTCCACCTTGCGATATTTGAACGTGCCGGTGGTCTGCGCCTCCGGCTCGATCCGGATGAACAAGAGCACGGCATAATGCGGCATTTCCCGGGCCAGAAACGCCCGCAGTCCCGAAATATCGAAATCATCCGCGACCGTCAGCGAGGCCATGCCGGCGCGGCCATCGGTGCCGGGGACTGCAACGCCATAGACATTGGCGGTCCTGATCCCGGGATATTGCGACAATATTTCGGAGACTTCATTGGTCGCGACATTCTCGCCTTTCCAGCGGAACGTGTCGCCAATCCGGTCCTTGAAATAGATATAGCCGGAGCGGTCGCGGCTCATCAGGTCGCCGGAGCGGAACCAGGCGTCGCCTTTTTCGAACACGTCGCGCAGAATTTTCTTCTCGGTCGCTTCCTTGTCCTGATAGCCGGAGAAATCGGAGGGGCTGTCCGCGAAAATTCGTCCGATCAGTTCGCCCGCCTCATCCCAGTCAGCTTTCACGCAAAAGCCGTCATCGCCGCGTATCGGTTGTTCCTCGGCAATATCGAATTTCACGATCCTGGTGTCGCCGAACTGCTTTTCCAGATATTTGGGAATCCGGCCAACCGCGCCGATCTTGCCATCGAAATTCATCAGGAAGATATTGCCCTCGGTCGAGCCATAGATTTCCAGCAGCTTCGGCACTTGAAAGCGGTCGACAAATTGCTGCCAGATATCGGCGCGCAAGGCCATTGCCGATGCCGACCCGGACCTTGTGCGCGCGCCCCTTGGGATGGTCCGGCTGGTTGAGCAGATAGCGGCACAGCTCGCCAATATAGACGATCACGGTTGCGCCATGGTCGGCGACATCGTCCCAATATTGCGAGGCGGAAAATTTGCGCCGCAATATCACCGATGCGCCGCTGAGCAAGGCGCCGCCCTGACCAATGAACCCGCCGGTCACATGATAGAGGGGCAGGGTGACGTAAATGCGATCCTCCGGTGTCAGCGGACAGGTCGAAATGGCGATGCGAAAGCTGCGCCGGGCGCGGGCATGGGAGATGCGCGCTGCCTTGGGCAGGCCGGTGGTGCCGGATGTATAGACATAGAGGAACAGGTCATGGCCGGTCAGATGGGCGCGGTGGCTTTGGTCGGGGCTGTTATCGGGCAATTCGGCGAGGGCGCGATTCAGATTTTGCCCGACTTCTCCGTCCCAGTCCCACAGCACTGGTGATCCTTCCAGCTGGGCCGCGATTTTTGTGACGCGCGGTGCCAGATCGGCGCTGGTGATAACCGCCCTGGTTGCGACAATGTTAAGGCAATGGGCCAGGCCGCCACCCTCCAGATTGCTGTTGATCAGCGCGGTGACGACCCCGACCTTGGACAGGCCGAACCAGGTGGCGACGAAATCGGGCGCATTTTCCATGAACAGGGCGACCGTGTCTCCCGCCCGATAGCCTTGCGCCAGCGCCCAATGGGCGATCCGGTTGGCGCGCGCTTCAAAGGCGGCATAGCTGATCGTATCCCCTTCAAAATAAAAGGCGATATTGTCCGGATAGGTGGCGATCGTGGCTTCGATATCATCGGTGATCAGCAGATGGGCATCCGGATCAATATCCTTGACCTGTGCCATCACGCTTTTGAGCGATCGCGTAAAACTGACCTCACGCTTGATGACGCTGAATATTCCCATGGCTTCTCTCTCTCCGGATTTTCGAAGATTGTGACAGCTAAGCCGATAGAATTCAACGCCCCTTAAGCGATAGAAAAATGCGTGCGCATTCAGATGTCTGCGATGATCTTTGGCAACAGCGCATCGAGCAGCGGCATGCCCTTGGGCGAAATGGTCAGCCGCCCGTCGGCTGCGTTGAGCAGGCCCAGTTCCGTGAGCTGATCCACCGCCTGCTGGTCCACCATGTGCGAAACCGCCAGACCGGTTTTATCTGCCAGCGCGTGCAGATCCAGACCCTCCGCCAGCCTAAGCCCCATCATCAGCGCTTCCATCGTCCGCGTCTCCGGCGACAGCGCCTGTTCGACCTTCAGCCCATTGCCGTTGCGCTCGACCGCAGAGAGAAAATTCTCCGGCTTCTTGTGCCGCTCGGTCGCGCTTGCCAGCCGCCGGCCGTGCGCACCGGGGCCGATGCCGACATAATCCTCGTATCGCCAATAGGTCAGATTATGGCGGCTTTCCTGCCCCGGCCTGGCATGGTTGCTGATCTCGTAGGCGGGCAGGCCGGCTGCGGTCATGATGCTCCGGTTCAGCTCAAACAGGTCTGCGCAATGATCATCATCGGCCGGGATCAGTTTGCCGGTGCGCACCAATGTCTCGAAGCGCGTGCCGGGTTCGATGGTCAGCTGATAAAGCGACAGATGCCCGGTGCCAAAGCTCAGCGCACGCTCCAGTTCCGCCTGCCAGTCGGCCAGCGACTGACCGGGCCGCGCATAGATCAGGTCAAAGCTGACTCGGTCAAACGCCTGCTGCGCGGTATCCAGCGCCGCGAGGCCTTCGCCGACATCGTGCGCCCGCCCGAGAAACTGCAGCGTCTGGTCGTCGAGCGATTGCAGCCCCAGCGACACCCGGTTCACGCCCGCCCTGGCCAGATCATGAAAATTCGCCGCCTCGACCGATGACGGATTGGCCTCCAGCGTGATTTCGATAGTGTCGGCAAAGCCCCAGTGACGCTCCGCTGCCGCGATCAGCGTCTCGACCAGCGCTGGCGGCATCAGGGATGGCGTGCCACCGCCGAAGAAGATGCTCGACAGCCTGCGCCCCGGCGTCAGCGCCGCTTCATGCGCCATATCGGCGAGCAGCGCCGCCTGCCAGGCCGCAACATCCACTTGCGCGCGGACATGGCTGTTGAAATCGCAATAGGGACATTTGGAGACGCAGAACGGCCAGTGGATATAGAGCGCCAGCGGCCCCGTATCTGTCCCGTTCATCTTTTCTGCGGTAGAGGCCAGTTCATGCATATTGTCCGCGCCCTTAGCGCCATCCTTTTGATCACGCCAGTCATTGCGGCCTGTTCCCCGGCACCCTCGCACGGCCCGTCGCCGACAACGGTCGTCGAACAGCGGACCAGCATGGAGCCGGAACCGCGCGGCGACGGCAGGTTACAGAGCGCGATGATGCGGGCGCACAATGAAGCGCGCGCCAAGGTCGGTGCGCCGAAACTGGTCTGGAACACCGAGCTGGCGAAAGACGCCGCCACCTATGCCGCCAGTCTGGCCCGCACCGGAAGTTTCGCCCACGATCCGCAGCAAGGGCGCAGCCCCCGGCAAGGCGAGAATCTCTGGATGGGCACCCGCGATGCCTATAGTTACGGCGAAATGGTCGGTGCATGGGTCGACGAGGACCGCTATTTCAAACGCGGCCTGTTCCCCGACAGCAGCACCACCGGCACATGGGGCTATACCCAGATCATCTGGCCGACGAGCCAGCGGATCGGCTGCGCCACGGTGAGCAACGGGCGCGATGATTATCTGGTCTGTCGCTATAGCCCCGCCGGGAATGTCGTGGGCAGGGATCCGCTGAAGGGGTGAGCTGTCATGCCAGCGCAGGCTGGCATCCAACCCGCCTATGCGAGTCTCACAACCCTTGGTCTGGACCCAACCCGTTCGCACTGAGCTTGTCGAAGTGCACCTCTAGGCGAATAGCTGTCGTTAAGCTTCGCTTGGCTTTCAGCTCGACAGGCTCAGGACGAACGGTACTCCCTAGAAACAACCCGCAACCAATTTCCGAAACGCATCCGCCCGATGGCTCATCGCCTGCTTCTGCTTGGGATCAAATTCGGCAAACGTCTGTTCAAAGCCATTCGGCTGGAACACCGGATCATAGCCGAAACCCAAAGTCCCGCGCGGCGGCCAGACCAGATTGCCGTGGACCCGTCCTTCAAACACCTCCGAATGGCCATCCGGCCAGGCCAAAGCGAGCGTCGCGACAAAATAGCCGCTGCGGTCGACGTCCGGCCCTTGCTCGGCCAGCAGGCCCTCGACCTTGCCCATCGCCATATACCAGTCGCGGCCCGGCTCGCCCTCGAACCATTGCCGTTCGGCCCAGTCGGCGGTGTAGACCCCCGGCTTGCCGCCCAGCGCCGCAACGCACAGCCCGCTGTCATCCGCCAGCGCCACGCAATTCGCGCCCTCAGCGCTCGCCCGCGCCTTGAGCAGCGCATTTTCGGCAAAAGTCGTCCCGGTTTCTTCCGGTTCCGGCAATCCCAGATCACCCGCCGACACTGGCTCTATCCCGTAAGGCTCGAGCAAGGCCCGGATTTCCCGGACCTTGCCCTGGTTATGGCTGGCGATGATCAGGCGTCCGGGGGCGAGTTTGCGGTGGTTGGTCATGTGTCTCTCACTTTCGTCGCCGCGACCCCGTTCGTCATCCTGAACTCGTTTCAGGACCCCTTGAGACCGCGCCCAGCCTTTGGAGGTCCTGAAACAAGTTCAGGATGACGACTGCGCTGCTATTCTACTTCCTAACCAACCGCCTTGTCCTGCGCCTCGAAAATCTGGCCGCAACCAATTTTCGCCAGCCGCATCAAGCGCATCAGGCCTTCGTCGTCAAAAGTCTGGCCTTCGGCGGTGGCCTGCGCTTCGGCGATATTGCCATCACCGGTCAGCACGAAATTGGCGTCGGCACCGGCGTTGCTGTCCTCGTCATAGTCGAGATCGAGCACCGGCGTGCCGTCAAAAATGCCGCAGCTGATTGCTGCGATCTTCTGCTGGATCGGGTCTTCCTTGAGCACTTTCTGGTCGAGCAGTCCGTTGACCGCCAGCCGCAGCGCCACCCAGGCGCCGCTGATTGACGCGGTCCGTGTGCCGCCATCGGCCTGGATCACATCGCAATCGAGCGTGATCTGCCGTTCGCCGAGCTTCTTCAGATCAACGACGCTGCGCAAGCTACGCCCGATAAGTCGCTGGATTTCCTGCGTTCTGCCCGACTGCTTGCCGCGTGCCGCTTCGCGCGAACCACGGGTATGGGTAGCGCGGGGCAGCATCGAATATTCGCCGGTGACCCAGCCGGTACCCTTGCCGCGCATCCATGGCGGCAGGCTCGTTTCGATACTGGCGGTGCACAATACCCGCGTATCGCCAAAGCTGATCAGACAGCTTCCCTCGGCATGTTTGGTAAATCCGGTTTCGATAGAAATGGCGCGCATTTCGTCCGGCGCACGGCCCGATGGTCGCATGTGATGTTCCTTTTTTGAGTTGCCGGGTCCTTAACCGCTCCCATGGGGAGAGGCAACAATCCTTGGCAATGAACTGTTTTTTAAGCATTGAAGCAGGATGAAAATTCGACCTTTCCAAATAGGTGATTCAGAAGCGTTGGCGGAATTGTTCCATTCGTCCGTTCATCAAGTGGGTAGTCTGGATTATAGTTCCGCCCAGATCTCGGTCTGGAGCCCTCAAAAGCCCAGCGCGTCGCAATATGTGGAACAGGCGTCGGATGGTCGAATTTTCCTGGTTGCTGTAGATGAGAATGATCAGCCAATCGGTTACGGCGACCTGGAGAGTAGCGGCCATATCGACCACCTATATTGCCATCCCGATTTTTTAGGGACAGGGGTCGGAAGGGCGATATATCAACAGCTGGAGAGGCTGGCCAAAGAGCAAGGAATGTCCTGCATATATGTTGAAGCGAGTGAAGCCGCACGTCGGTTGTTCGAAAGGCAAGGCTTCTTGATGGCGAAACGAGTCGAACAGATGATTGATGGCGTTCAAATCCATAATTATGAAATGACAAAGAATATTTGAATTTGGCAAATCAGCGTAAAATTGCATGGTGGAATACAAACTCAAATCATCCTATCTATCACCCATGACCAGCACCCCGATCACAGAAATGACCACCCGCGCACGGGACATCTTCCGCGTCGTCGTGGAATCCTATCTCGACAATGGCGCGCCGGTCGGCTCACGCACGATATCGAAAGCGCCGGGCCTCGAACTTTCCCCTGCCTCGATCCGCAATGTCATGCAGGATCTCGAGGAGCTGGGCCTGCTCGCTGCGCCGCATACCAGCGCCGGGCGGGTGCCGACTGAACTCGGGTTGCGGCTGTTTGTTGACGGCATGATGCAGGCGGCGGTCCCGACACAGGAAGAGCGCGACGCGATCGAGAGCCAGATCACCGAACAGGGCCCGGTCGAGGACGCCCTGCGCGCCACCACCTCGATCCTGTCCGGCCTGTCCTCCTGCGCGGGTCTGGTGCTGGTGCCGAAACGCGAGCCTTTGCTCAAACAGTTCAACTTCATCAAATTGTCCGAGGGGCAGGGGCTGGCGATCCTCGTCTCTCAGGATGGCGGCGTCGAGAATCGCGTGCTCGATCTGCCGCCCGGCGTATCGGAATCGGCGCTGGTCGAAGCCGGCAATTATCTCACCGCCCGCTATGGCGGCATGACGCTCAGCCAGGTCCTGTCAACCGTCGGCGGGGAAATCAGCGCCGGCGAACTGGCAATCGACAAGGCGTCGGAAGAGCTGGTCAAGGCGGGCATGGTGACCTGGAGCCGCGATCCCTCGGACCGGCCGATATTGATCGTCCGCGGACAGGCCAATCTGCTGCAGGACAATAGCGCGCTGGCCGATCTCGACCGGGTCCGCCGGTTGCTCGATGAACTCGAGGGCAAGCAGGAAATTGCCCGTCTGCTCGACAATGCCCGCGATGCCGAGGCGGCAAAGATATTTATCGGCGCGGAGAATAAATTATTCTCGCTTTCCGGCTCATCTGTGATAGCGGCGCCCTACAAAGACGGCGACGGACAGGTGGTTGGCGTGGTCGGCGTGATTGGTCCGACAAGGTTGAATTACGCGCGCGTCGTACCCATGGTAGACTTTACCGCGCAAACCTTGTCGCGTTTACTGTCGAAATGATGAAAATAAAGTGACCCAAGCAATGAGTGATAACAAGCAGAATCCCGGCCAAGAAGATGGCGACGCAGCGGCAGCCGCCGAGCTTGACGGCGTGCCAGAGTCGTTGAAAAGCGGCGAAGCTGACGCGCCGCAACCCGAAAATTCCGACAACCGTATCGAAGCGCTGGAAAATGAACTGGCCGAAGCCCAGCAGGCGGTGCTCTACGCCCAGGCCGAAACCCAGAATGTCCGCCGCCGTCTCGAAAAAGACGCGCAGGACGCCCGCGCTTATGCCGCCACCGGCTTTGCCCGCGACATGCTGTCGGTAATGGACAATATGCAACGCGCCCTCGAATCCATCCCCGCCGAGGTCAAGGACGAGGAAAAGTGGAAGGGCCTGATCAACGGCATCGAAGCCACTGGTCGCGAGCTGCAATCCGCCTTCGAGAAAAACGGCATCAAGCGCGTCGCCGCCGTTGGCCTGCCGCTCGATCCGAACCAGCATCAGGCCATGATCGAAATCCCGACCGACGAGCATGAACCCGGCACCATTGTGCAGGAAATGCAGGCCGGTTATGTGATCAAGGATCGGCTGTTGCGTCCGGCATTTGTCGGGGTGGCGAAGAAGCCTGAAGAATAAGGCTCTTCCGGCTGAATGGGTTAAGCCTTCACAGAAGACTTGATCAGATTTCGTCATGCCAGCGAAGGCTGGCATCCAACCCGCCTGTGTCAGTCCCACCACCCTTGGTTTAGACCCCAGCCTTCGCTGGGGTGACAGGTGATTTAACTGACTTGTTTGGGCTGTGATAAAGCAGGCGGAATGACTTTTCCGGCTGAACATGCTATATTTCCAGTTCCTTTGGCTGCGGCCAGCATAATTTTTCTCTCCCAAAGGGAGAGGACAACGAGACTTGACGCCGTAGCTTCAGCGGAGGCGTTTAGTCGCAGTGGGTGAGGGGTTGGGAACGTCCATGAGAAAGCGGCTGACTCCCGTCGCAAGAAAACTCAGACGCAACAAGACCGATGCGGAAGCCATAGTCTGGTCGCACCTGCGCAATCGCCAGTTGGAAAATGCAAAATTCAGGTTTCAGGTCCCATTTGATGATTATGTCGCTGACTTTGTGTGCCATGCAGCCAGTCTGATCATTGAACTGGATGGCAGTCAGCATGCTGATAGCGTCCCGGATCAGGATCGCGACGCCGTCATGGAAATTGCAGGCTATCGGGTGATCCGCTTCTGGAACTCGGATGTATTTAATAACCTCGAAGGCGTCCTTGAGGAAATCCGGCAGGCGATGCTCGCAAATGAAGGGGGTTAACCCCTCACCGAGCGCGACTAGTTCGCTTCGCTCTCAAGTCTTGCTTGCCTCTCCCTCCGGGAGAGGATGAAATTACCCCGTCATGCCAGCGCAGGCTGGCATCCAACCCGCCTGTGTGAGTCTCACCGCCGTCGGTTTAGGCCCCAGCCTTCGCCGGGGTGACCGACTTTGTGGGTTGGACTGCAATCCGGGCAAACACCCAGCCACCAATCGCGCCAGCGAACACTTGCGCCAGGAAACCCATGGTCGATCGTGCGCCGCTGATCGGTATGGTTTGAAACATCATATACATGGCGCCCAGCGCCACGGCGATCGCCGCACCGCCGGCAATCGGATAGGCGACACGGGCCAGGTTCGGCAAAAAGCGTTTCAAAATAGTGGCGATCAAAAAGCCGATCAGCAAGGCGATCGCGACAATCACCAGATAGGCGACCATGTTGGAAATATCGAACATCGTCATGTTGAACCGGTCGCCGATGCTCACCGAAATATCGTGCATCCCGATAACAAATTGGGAATTCAGCGCGGTCCCGACAATATAGGTCGCCAATGCCGCCGCAATCAGACCCAAAACCCACCGAATAAACCGCATCATGAAATTCTCCTGTCAGCGGTTCAGCCTAAATGCTTTGTTGTGACTAGCAAGAGTTGATTTAGAGAGGCTGGTCAGACCGGACAAATTTGATAGACTGTGCGATCAAACAGGGGACCAGCATGCGAAATTTCGAGATCATCCTTTCCGTTGTCGCAATGGGCGCGTTGGCGGCCTGTTCGAACCAGGGGGCCTCTTCCAACGGTACGAAAACCAGTGAAGCCGCTGGCCGTGCCGATGCGGCTCCGGTCAATTATACGCTCGAAACAGTCGCGGACGGGCTCGATCACCCATGGTCGCTCGCGTTCTTGCCGGATGGCCACATGCTGGTGACCGAACGCAGCGGCAAGCTCAAGCAGGTCGCCCCCGACGGGACAACAGTGCTTGTCCATGATTTCGCCAGCGGTGATCAGTATCCGAAAGTGCATAATGCTTCGGGCGCGCAGGCAGGCCTGTTCGACGTGGCATTGCACCCCGACTTTGCAGAAAATGGCTTGCTATACATATCTTATGCGGCCGAGCAGGATGATGGCAAAAACACGCTTCTGCTGATGCGATTTGAATTTAGCAATGCGGAAGGCCAGCCACGGATCAGCAACGGCAAGCAGATATTTGCAGCCTCGCCCAGGCGGGTGCAGGGCAATCACTATGGCGCGCGGATCATCTTCCTTCCCGACGGGACGTTGATGATGCCGGTGGGCGATGCATTTCACTTTCGCGAACAGGCGCAAAAGCTGGACAGTCATTTCGGCAAAATCATCCGGTTGAATGACGATGGTTCGGTGCCAGCGGACAATCCCTTTGTCGGAAAGCAGGGCGCGTTGCCGGAAATCTGGAGCTACGGTCACCGCAATCCGCAGGGCATCATTCTGGCGGCTGACGGGCGCGTCTTTGAAAATGAACATGGCCCGGCGGGCGGTGATGAAATCAACGAGATCAAGCGCGGTGCCAACTATGGCTGGCCGACAGCATCTTACGGGCTGGATTATTCCGGTGGCCGCATTTCCCCTTATGAAGCTTTCGCCGGAACCGAACAGTCGCTGGTGCATTTTACGCCGTCGATCGCGCCGTCAGGCTTCGCGCAATATTCTGGCGCGGCTTTCCCCGACTGGAACGGTGATCTCTTCCTTTCGGCGCTTGCCCTCAAACATGTTCGCCATGTGAATATGAATGCTGACGGTTCGCTCGGCAAGCAGACGGAATTATTTGGGGAGCTCGACACGCGCTTTCGTGATGTCAGGACCGGTCCTGACGGATTTCTGTATCTGCTGACCGAAGATCAAAGCGGCCCGGCCAGCAAAATTTTACGGGTGGTACCGAAGTAGAGCCGCCGGACGGCGTCCAGAGGCCAGCAGCCGATATGCGGTTCTAAAAAATCGAATTGCCCATGCCGCCGTCGACGACCAGGCTCTGCCCGGTGGCATAGCCGGCCATTTCGCTGCAGAACATCGCAACAAACATGCCCATATCCTCGGGATCGCCAAAGCGTCCGACAGGGATTCGCACCTGCTTGACGAATTTCGCGACTTCCTCGTCATAGCTGGTGCCATTGGCTTCCGCCTGGCTGTCGAACATATCCCTTATCCCGGGCGTGTGGTGCATGCCGGGCAGGATATTGTTGATCGTCACGCCATGTTTGGCGACCTGTTTCGCCACCGCCACCGTATAATTGACCAGCGCTGCGCGCGGCGGTCCCGACAGCACCCGCATGGCGGCTGGATATTTGGCCGCGCCGGTGGCGATATTGACGATCCGGCCCCATTTGCGTTCAACCATGCCGTCGATCACCGCCTTGATAAATTCGACCGGGCTGAGCAGGGTCAGCGACAGCGCTTCTTCCCATTCTGCCCGGCCAACGGTGCGGAAATCTCCGCTAAACGGCGGCGGCGAGCAGGTCGCGACCAATATGTCCGGGCTGGGGCAGATGGAAAGGATTGTCTCGCGGCCTTCGTCACTGCTGTGATCGGCGACGATCGGGGTGATATCGGCGCCGGTTTCGCGGGCGATATCTTCGCAACATTGCATCAGCCGCTCTTCGCCACGGGCGGTGACGAACAATTTGGTCTTTTCTTTCGCCAGCGCCAGCGCCGCTCCGCGACCCAGCCCGGCGCTACCGCCATTGACCAGCGCAATTCTTCCCGCAATTCCCAGATCCATATCGGCCTCTATCCTGAAAGGTTGAGATGAT
>Ga0335398_10001354_pt1 | contig 42226 bp, 42 predicted proteins | sample BON03_FD_205742 | JGI IMG/M metagenome (GOLD analysis project Ga0335398, IMG submission 205742) | Freshwater microbial communities from Lake Bonney liftoff mats and glacier meltwater in Antarctica - BON-03 (spades assembly) (version 2) | ecosystem: Environmental > Aquatic > Freshwater > Ice >... | reverse complement strand
ATAAATTATCAATTAAAGTCCTCATTCTTCCACATTCACTCTGAACGTGATGCAATTCATTGGACTGGTGTAATATTACACCGGCCAAAAGTAAGGTGATGAGGAGCAAAAAAACATTACTAAAGAGTAACAAGTGCAAACGCTTGTCAAAGTTTTGAATATTATTTATAGTATTCATTATTTTATTTTTTATTAATTTTAAAAATGTATAAAGAAAAAAGGAACGTTAAAAATTATCCTTAAAATTAAGAAAATTAGATGGTTCTAAATTTATAAGTATCTTCTTTTCCACTTTCTGTTAAAGTGATATAAACCACATAAAAGAAAAATACAGCAGAAAGTGCAGATAAGTAAGAACCGTATGAAGCAACAGCATTCCAACCACTGAAAGCATCAGGGTAATCAGGAATTCTTCGCGGCATTCCAGCTAGACCTAAAAAGTGCATAGGGAAAAAGGTAATATTTACACCCAAAAAGAAAATCCAGAAATGGATTTGTCCTAAAACTTCAGGATAATCTAATCCAGTAATTTTCTTAATCCAGAAATAGAAACCAGCAAAAATACCAAACACAGCACCCATAGATAATACATAATGGAAATGCGCCACTACATAATAAGTATCGTGAAGAGCTACATCAATACCAGAATTCGCTAATACAACACCAGTAACACCACCTACAGTAAATAGGAAAATGAAACCAATAGCAAAAAGCATAGGTGTTTTTAACTCAATAAATCCACCCCACATGGTAGCCACCCAACTAAAGATTTTAATACCTGTAGGTACAGCAATAATCATTGTTGCAGCAGTAAAATAAGCTCGGGTATCAATATCTAAACCAACAGTGTACATATGGTGAGCCCAAACAATAAATCCAAGAACACCAATAGACAACATAGCATAAATCATACCTAAATAACCAAAAACTGGTTTGTTTGCAAACGAAGATACAATATGACTAATGATACCGAAAGCAGGTAGAATTAAAATATATACTTCAGGGTGACCAAAAAACCAGAATAAATGCTGGTATAATACAGGATCACCACCACCTGCAGGATCATAAAAAGTAGTATTAAAGTTTCTATCAGTTAACAGCATAGTAATCGCTCCAGCAAAAACAGGAAGCGACAATAAAAGTAAGAAAGCAGTAATTAAAACAGACCACACAAATAAAGGTAATCTATGCATACTCATACCAGGTGCACGCATATTAAAAATAGTAGTAATAAAATTAATAGCACCTAAAATTGAAGCAGCACCTGATAAGTGAAGACTAAATATAGCTAAATCCACAGAAGGTCCAGAGTGAGCTTGCGCACCACTTAAAGGAGGATATACAGTCCAACCGGTTCCTGCTCCAGCCTCAACAAAAGTTGAAGCCAATAAAAGGATAAGAGAAGGAGGTAATAACCAAAAACTAATGTTATTCATTCGTGGAAAAGCCATGTCAGGAGCACCAATCATTAAAGGTACAAACCAGTTACCGAAACCACCAATAAGAACAGGCATTACGAAGAAAAAAATCATAACAAATGCGTGTCCAGTGACAATAACGTTGTATAACTGATTGTTTCCAGATAAAAACTGATTTCCTGGTTGAGCTAATTCTAATCGAATTAGAATAGAAAGAGTTGTTCCAGCAACTCCCGCAATAGCTCCAAAAATTAAATAAAGGGTTCCAATATCTTTATGATTAGTTGAAAATAACCATCTTGAACTCCAAGCGAAAGATTTTTCAAAAAGACCAGCACCAATAGTTGTAATATTCATAAGTAAATAAGAAAAAAGTATATAAAAGTAAATTCTAAATGTATTTCTAGCCGGAATTGAACCAGCATACCAATAAGGCAAAAGATTTTGAGTCTTCCGTGTCTACCAATTCCACCATAGAAACATTGGTAAAACAAAAGATTACGTCTGATAGGAGTTGAACCCATAGCTTTCGGAACCGAAACCCGACACTCTATCCAATTGAGTTACAAACGCAAACAAAGAATAAATGGAAAATAAAAAATAAGAAGAAAAATCGTTAACGATCTACTTCACCAAAAACAATATCCTGAGTTCCTATAATAGTTACAACATCAGCAACCATATGACCTTTAGCCATAAAATCTAAAGCTTGTAAATGACCAAAGCCTGGAGCCTTGATTTTACAACGATAAGGTCGGTTACTACCATCCGAAATTAAATAAACACCAAATTCACCCTTAGGAGCTTCAGTTGCTGTGTATGTTTCTCCTGCTGGAATTACCATTCCCTCAGTATATAATTTAAAATGGTGTATTAAAGATTCCATAGATTGTTTCATATGAGCTCTCGATGGAGGAGTTAATTTTCTATCATCGCTCTTTACAGGTCCGTTTGGAATTTGATTCAAAGTTTGCCAAACAATTTTTAAGGATTGACGCATTTCTTCTACCCGAATTAAATAGCGATCAAAGCAGTCTCCATTGTTACCAACAGGAACTTCAAAATCTAACTTCGAATAAATTTCATATGGTTGACTTTTTCTTAAATCCCAAGGAATTCCAGATCCTCTTAACATGACACCACTAAAACCCCAATCTGCAGCATCTTTAGCTGAAACGACGCCAATGTCAACTAATCTTTGTTTCCAAATACGATTAGCTGTAAGCATTTCTTCCATTTCATCTAATCGAATACCAAATTGTTCTGCAAAAATATAAATGTCGTCTAAGAGTCCCAACGGAATATCTTGGCTTACACCTCCTGGACGTATATACGCTGCATGCATTCTAGCTCCTGAAACACGTTCATAAAATTCCATCAATTTTTCACGTTCTTCAAAAGCCCATAAGAAAGGTGTCATAGCACCAACGTCCATTGCGTGACAACCTACCGCCAAAAGATGATTTAAAATTCGAGTAATTTCAAGAAAAAGAACACGAATGTATTGAGCACGTAAAGGGATTTTTGTATTTGCTAGCTTTTCAACAGCTAAACTATAAGTATGTTCTTGGGCCATCATAGACACATAATCCAAACGATCAAAATATGGTAAAGCTTGAATATAAGTTTTGTGTTCTATTAACTTTTCAGTTCCTCTATGAAGAAGACCTATATGAGGATCAGCTCTTTCGACAATCTCTCCATTAAGTGCCAGTACTAATCTTAACACGCCATGAGCAGCAGGGTGCTGTGGCCCAAAATTAATAGTAAAATTTTTTATTTTTTTTGACAATGTAGTTTTCTTTAAAACCATATATTTTATTTTTTTATAAAAAATGTAATGTGAGTAAATTGTATAATTCTTAAAATTCCAGCCGCACGTTCCCGTACGACTACCTTGTTACGACTTCATCCCAGTCATCGACCCGTCTGTAGTTTACTCTCCCCACTTCCAAAAAGATAACAATTTCAAAATGAAAGAAAAAAAAATTTTCGTGGTTGAGAAATAAGTTTCTAGCCAAGCCAACTCCCGGCACGTGACGGGCGGTGTGTACAAGGCCTAGGTACAAATTCACCGCAACATGCTGATGTGCGATTACTAGTGATTCCACCTTCATGTGGACGAGTTGCAGTCCACAATCCGAACTTTGGTAAAGTTTAAAGATTGGCTCCAGGTTGCCCTATTGCTTCTTATTGTCTTTACCATTGTAGCACGTGTGTAGCCCAGTTCATAAGGGCCATAAGGACTTGACGTCATCCCCACCTTCCTCTCCAAATTAAAAAAAGGGAGCAGTCTTTCTAGAGTGCTTTAAAACTAAATTTAAGTGGCAACTAAAAAAAGGGGTTTCGCCCGTTAAAAGGAGTTAACCTAACATCTCACGACACGAGCTGACGACAGCCATGCAGCACCTGTAAAAATCTTCAAAATTGTCCTTTCAAACTTTTTCTTTTTTATGTCAAGAACTGGTAAGGTTTCGCGCGTATTGTCGCATTAAACCACATGCTCCACCACTTGTATAGGCCCCCGTCAATTCCTTTGAGTTCCAACCTTGCGGTCGTACTCCCCAGGCGGAGTGCTTAACGTGTTAACTAAGTGCCTAAAAATCTCTAAGCACGAGCACTCATCTTTTAGGGCATGGACTACCAGGGTATCTAATCCTGTTTGCTCCCCATGCTTTCGTCCCTCAACGTCAGTATTGATCTAGATAGCCGCCTTCGCCTCTGGTATTCCTTCACATATCTACGGATATCACCCCTCCATGTGAAATTCTGCTATCTCCTATCAAACTCAAAGCATTTACGTTTTAGAAGCGGAAAAAAGTTAAGCTTTTTTATTTAACCTCTAACAAAAAATGCTGCCTACGGACCCTTTACGCCCAGTCATTCCGGATAACGCTCGCCCCCTTCGTCTTACCGCGGCTGCTGGCACGAAGTTAGCCGGGGCTATTTTGTTGAGTACTGTCATTATCCTCCTCAACCAAAGAGTTTTACAACTTGAAAGCCTTCATCACTCATGTAGTATTGCTGGATCAAGCTTTCGCTCATTGTCCAAAATTCCTCACTGCTGGCTCCAAATGAAGCCTGGGCCTTGTCTCAGTCCCAGTGTGGCTGTACAACCTCTCAGAACAGCTAAGGATCATAGGCTTGGTAGGCTTTTACCCAAATACCAACTACCTAATCCTACACAGGCTCATCTTTTAGCGAAAAGTTTTCTTTGATTATTCAGAATTTTATCCTGAACTAAAAGGCAGATTCCTGTGTGTTACTCACCCGTACGCCACGAAGAATTATTCTCCGTTCGACTCGCATGTGTTAAGCATACTACTAGCGTTCACCCTGAGCCAGGATCAAACTCAATTATTATTCAATTTCCTTATATAGATAAAGAAATTTACCTGCACAAAAATCCATCTCACATTATTGAAGTTATTAATATCTTTAAAAGGATAATATAAATAAATAATTACACTTAAAATAATGTATACTTATTTACAAAGTTGTAGTAAAAAAATTAAATATAAACAAATTCTATAGTAATAAAAGTCAAAAAAATAGATATTCAATAAGAATATGTAAAATAAAACATTAATTACATGAAAATTAAATTATAATAGATAAAACCAATATTTATGTACATTATATTATAAAGAAAAATTAACCACCCCCATTATCCCCCTCCTTATAAAAAGAAAAAGTATAATAAAAAGTTTTTCTCTATTAACCTGCCAGTACAAATAAACTTGTATTTTATATCAAAATAAAATCTATTATATTAAAAGATTATTTGTCATATATTTTGAAAAGTTAGTAATGTCTTTAAAAAATATTATATATGATTAATGAAAAAAAAGTACAAAAAGCCTTTATCTTCACTAACCTGCCAGTACAATTATAACCCCTATATTCGACGCCAATAACTCGTTAATGGAAAAATTAATTAAACATCAAAGCTCATTAATTTTCCTACTTGCCACAGTTTAAAATCGTATTTGCTTACGACTTTAACCACAATAGGCATAAATCCATGATTGACACCGCAAATCTCACTGCATTGACCAAAATAAACACCTTTTCGTTTGACAAATAACGAAGTTTGGTTTAATCGACCAGGACAAGCATCTACTTTAATTCCAAAAGATGGAACAGCCCAGCTGTGCAGAACATCAGCAGCAGTTACTAAGATTCTAATATGGGTTTTTTCTGGTAGTACGACACGTCGATCTACTTCTAACAATCTTAAAGAACCTTTGGTTAAATCATCTTCCGCTATCATATAAGAATCAAAACCTAAGTGTTCTGCTGTAGCAGCATTATAATAAATTTGTTTTGAACTTCCTAAATTCACTTTTTTATAATACGCTTCAGCAGGAGGAAGATCGCTAACTTTTAAAGATTCAGGAGTAAGTTCTTCAATTTGATGAACTTCTGGGTATTCGTAACTCCAATACCATTGGTGACCAACAACTTTTAAAGTAAGACTTGGTTGAATAGACTCTTCCATTGAATAAAGTAATGCAAATGACGGAACAGCTATAAGCATTAAAATAAAAGCTGGGACTATTGTCCACACAACCTCTAATACTGTTGAATGAGTAAAATACTCATCATAATCAGTTAAGGATTTACGAACATCTCCTTTATAACTATAAAAACTTAAACATCTGTAAAGCAACCAAAATACGAAAATTGTAACTGGTACGATGAATACCATCAAATGATTATGAAAGTCGATAATTCCTTCCATAATAGGTGTTGATGGATCCTGAAATCCCAATTGCCAAAAATTTGGTGCATCCATAAAAGTAAAATTGAATAAGAAAAACCCTATGAAAAGTAAAATTTTCATCTTTATGTTTACTCATTACCGGAATTGAACCGGTACTCCGAAAGGAAACAGATTTTAAGTCTGTCGTGTCTACCAATTCCACCAAATGAGTTTTATCAGACTAAAAAATTAAAACCACCGAAAATGTGTAAAGCTACGATTTTTCAAAGCAATCATATGAAGCGACTCTCGTTTTTTTACACAATCTCCCTGATTTTTCGAGGCTTCTAGTAGAGTAATGCAAAGGTTTAAAGAAGCAGAACCTCCCTTTTTTCTTGCTGCATCTATCAACCATTTCATACCTAAAGACAGACTTCGCTTTTCTTGAAGAGGGACAGGTACTTGATAAGTAGCTCCTCCTCTCCGAACTGAACGAACCTCTATAAGTGGTTTTGAATTTTCTAATGCTTGAAAAAAGGTTGCCATACCTTCTTTTTTTTCTTTTTTATAAATATAATTTAAAGATTCTAAAAAAATTTTTTCTGCTTTTTCTTTTTTTCCGTCAACCATTAAATGATTAACAAATTTTCTTGTAAGGTATTGAGCTTTTTTTTTACTATCTAGCATATTTTATTTATTTTTGTTTACAAAAGTATTATTTGTTTATTGAAGTCCAAGTTAAAAACTTGTAATTATTACTATAAGATCTCAAAAGTTCAGAGGCCTTTGCCATAGTTTTTGAAGACTGGCAAAGGTTAGAGGTCATATAAAAATCTTCAATAAATAATTTAAAAGAAGTCTTATAAATTTTCCCTACGTTTTTAGACCCAAACTCAAATAAAGTTGGTTGGTTAATACTTGAATTAGTATCAAACCATGAGTTTGCAAAATAAGAAGAAGGAAGAATTTTAGATATTTCAGTTATTAACTGCGATTTGGTTTCATATGAAGCCAATTTATCTAGAGAGTGAAAAAGTATACGGAAAATTTTCCAATCCTCACGTGATAAATTAGGTCCAATTAAAGCACGTTGTGTTTTTTGCGGACGACCCTCGGTATTATAATAAATACCTGTTTTTTCTACAAAAGTATAAGAAGGTAAAACAAGATCTGCTTTATTTGTGTTTTTGTCTCCATGTGAGGACTGCATAACAAGAATAGAAGACGAAGTGGTTTTGATATTGTTGTCAAAAAAAGATGGTTTGTCTATACCTACTGTGTATAAAATTTTGCATTTTGCTAAATCTGATTTAACAAAAGATTTGATACCTAATTCAAAACCACCTACAGTATTAGATTCTGTATGAAGCAAGTTTACACTAAGCTTTTTATTAAAAATTGTACAAAAAGAGGAAACTAATCCGTTTAAAAGATCCTGAATTACAAATCCATCAGTACGTTCTAACAATTTAGACCCTAAAATTATTTTAGGGTTTTCTGCTTGTGCTAAGGATTTACATACAGGGTGTTTACCTTCAGCGATTGAAACCAAGGTTTTAGGCGATAAACCTAAGAAATTAATAGGAAAAGTCGAAGCAAAATTGCCACCGATAGAAGCAAAAGATACATTCCCTTTTCTAAATATTTTTCTAAGACGTAGGTTTAATGTTGATGCTTCGAATCTTGGATTGGTACCAAGAAAAAGACAAAAATCAGTCTTTTCAAAATCAGAAATACTATTTTGAAATCTATAATTAAGAGGATTATCCATGTTAATCTTTAAGGTTTTATCGATACCTAAGAAAGAAAAACCGTAATTATTTGAAAAATTGCGTAAAGCATGCATAGTTTCAAGGTCCATATTAGAACTTGCTAAAAGACCTACCTTGGAAGGCCCGTATTCAAAAGAATATACTTTTAGCAGTGAAGAAAGTTTAGAAATCGCTTTTTTCCACTTTACAGGTCGTAATTCTCCATTTGTTTTTATATAAGGACTTGTTAATCTCTGACGTTTAAGTCCGTCATAAAAAAAACGAATTTTGTCAGATATCCAATTTTCATTAATCTCTGGATTTTTACGTGGTAAAATTCTTAAAACTTCAGATTCTTTGAAGTCAACTCGAATATTACTACCTATTCCATCCAGTGTGTCAATCGATTGAACAGAACGTAATTCCCACGGTCTTGAAGTAAAAGCATAAGGTTTAGATGTTAAGGCTCCGGTTAAGAGAAGCATAAAATATTAAAATTAAAAAAATCAAATGAATTTAACTCTTAGAAGATTTCTTGGTCCCATATTTAGACCGAGAAACACTCCGATTTTTTATACCTAGAAAATCATATTTACCTCGTATTAAATGATACTTGATACCCGGCAAATCTTTTACCCGACCGCCTCTCATTAAAACTGTAGAATATTGTTGTAAATTATGGCCTTCTCCCGGAATATAGGCGGTTACACGACGATTGTTAGAAAGGCGTATCCTTGCTACTTTACGAAGAGCTGAATTAGGTTTTTTTGGTGTTACAATATAAACTTTTAAGCAAACACCTTTTTTTTGTGGACAACCTTCTAAAGCCGGTGTCTTACTTTGAAAGATTTTTGGTTTGCGTGGGGTTTTAATTAATTGATTAATAGTAGGCATTTAAACTGCTGTGTATTGAACAAAGAGATTTTTTTACTAGGGTAAAAAATCCTAAAATAGAATTATTAACCACGCATTAAGTGAGACTGCTCGATTAAAATATTACCACGTAAACGATAATAAATTACTAGAATAGCCAAACCTATAGCAGATTCCGCTGCTGCAACAGTTAGCACTAAAAGGGCAAACACTTGACCTATAATGTCATCAATTGAGTTAGAAAAAATTACGAAGTTCAAGTTAATTGCTAAAAGCATTAATTCAATCGACATTAACACAATTAAAATATTTCGTCGATTCAAAACAATACCGAATAAACCTATAAAGAATAAAATAGTACTTAGAATTAAGTAATGTTCCATGCATAAAAAAAAAATAAAAAAAATTAATTGTCTAAAAATTATAGGTGTATTGGGATTTGAACCCAAGACCAATGGATTAAAAGTCCAGTGCTCTACCAACTGAGCTATACACCTTTGAGTTTTGAAATTTTTGAATACATTAAAAAGAAAATTTTTATTTTATTAAATAAATAGAGTTTTTTTTCTCTCTTAAAATCTGTTTAAATACAAATTGATGTTTTGCTTTTTGAGTAAAATTAAGAGTAAGAACAATAGCACCTACCATCGCAACAAGCAAAAGAATACCCGCAATTAAAAAATAAAAGAAATAATAGGTATAAAGTAATTGACCTAATACTTCAATATTTGTTAAATTGTCGATTGAGTTTAACCAATTTGTATAAAGCTCACGTCCATCTAAAGGTAAGTAAGGGACAAAATTTTCTTGAAGAGTTAAAAAAATTTCAAGAAAAAAAATCAAACCTAAAAAACTTCCCATAGGCAAGTAAATCATAAAATCTTTTTCTTGTTTAGTCACTTTTATATCAAGCATCATAACTACAAAAAGAAATAAAACTGCAATAGCTCCCACATAAACTAATACAAATAGAAGCGACACAAACTCAATTTCTAATAAAAAAAGTAAAAAGGCTGAAGTTAAAAAAACTAAAACTAAGAAGAATACTGAATGTACAGGGTTTTGTGCACTGATAACTAAAATTGCTGAAAAAATCAGCACTATGCTTAATGATAAAAACAACATATGTTTTTTCTTCGTTTTCTCAATAGGTTTTTTAAACTTTCAGAGGTAGTTTCCAAGAATTTTTAAAAATAAGAGTTTTCAAAGGCAACTTTTTTCGTGCTGCTTGAAATGCCTCCAAAATACGTTGATCTGCTGCGCCGTCAACTTCAAAAAGAATTTTACCTTTTCTAACACGGCAAACCCATTCATTGACAGCTCCTTTACCTTTACCCATACGTACTTCAGTTGGTTTAGAAGTAACTGGCAAATCTGGGAATGTTTTAATCCAAATTTTACCTTTCCGTTTTAAATATCGATTAATAACTTGACGAGTAGATTCTATTTGATGAGCGCTTAATAGAACAGATTCTTGTGCAATTAATGCAAATCGGCCATTTTTAATGGGACGGAAAGATGAAATAGGACCTGATAAATGACCACGTTGAGATTTATTATATTTTGTACGATTAGGTCTTAACAACATATTATCTCTTTAATTTTCGTAGATTTTTACAGGTACGCGCGTTAGTATGAGTTCGTTGACCACGAACAGGCAAACCTTGTCGATGTCGAATGCCGCGATACGACTTTATACTAACTAAATGATCAATTTTCTGTTTAACAGCTCTTTGTAAATCACTTTTAATTGCTAACCTTGAATTTTCTAATAATTGGTCTATATGATAAATATCTTCATCTGTAATTTCCTTTAAAAGGAAATATTTTTGAAACCCCAAACTTTGACACAAACGAAAACATAGGGAATTTCCTAAACCATAGACGTCTTTTAAAGCTTGAATTAAATATTTTTTTTTTAAATGCGTTCGTAAAATATAAACCATTAATAAATAATTGGAGATGGTCGGAATCGAACCGACAACTTTGTACGTGCAAAGCACACACTCTACCATTGAGTTACACCCCCCCTCCCCCTAGGCGCTAGAAACCCTCCCCTTTTCTAGTTAAAAATGTTTCCCTTCATAATCAAATGATTTGATTATACCTTTTCACGTAGATTTATAGATCAATTTTCAGAACTATATAATTTTAATTCTACGCTTAATCCATAAGGGAATTTTTCCTTATAAAGCGAATAAGATCAGGAAAGCTACTAGTAGAGCGAATAGAGCGATAGCTTCAGTTAGGGCGAAACCTAAAATAGCTATTCGGAATAATTCATCTTTAAGATTAGGGTTTCGAGAAGTACCTAGTACTAAAGCACCAAATACAGTACCAATTCCAACACCTGCTCCTGCTAAACCAATAGTAGCCAAACCTGCACCAACGAATTTTGCGGCTTGTAATAACATTTTGTTAATTTTTCTATAGTGAAAAAAAAATAATCTTCCTAGATTAATATTTACATATTATTATTTTAAAATAAAATACTATTTAATTACTCAAATACAATAGTAATGCAAAGTATAAACAAAATAAGTATTAACATTATTGCAGAAACCGTTTAACAGTTTACAATTATACGTTAATACTTATTGATATTCTCTAACTTGATTTTCTAAATCCGGTTAGCATACCATCCCGACTTAATTTTTGTAACATTAAACGAGATAGTTTATACCCACTATACACTGATTTTCCTCGTCCTGTTAAAATACAGAAATTTTTATGTCGAACAATGGAAGTATCTCGAGGTAATTGATTTAACTCGATTTGAGCTTTTTCACGCAATTGATTAGGTAGGGCTGAACTATTTATAATAGTTTTAAGCACTTTTCTTGTTTTTTCGTACTTTGAGAACAAATCTTGCTTCTTTTTCATTTTCTCAATATTTTTCTTCATTTTGTTAAATTTTTTTATAATTTGTATTTTTCTTCAAAATAATTAAAGAAGTTAAAGAAAAATCTTTATAATATAAAATAGATTTTTTTCCAGTAAAAGTATTATGGCTTTTTTCAATATTGGTTTTGAGAATATTAATCTTCCATTTTTGAAGATTATACAAATTTAATGAACCGATATGCTTTAAATTGGAAATGATCCACATATTATATGAAATTTTTTTTTGTGCTATTTTTATTTTGGTGTTTAACAAAATCACCCTTTGACCAAAAAAAGAAATTTTAAACCCTCCTTTTGTTAAAGAGAGTAGTCTACTTTTAATATTTTTAGTTTTGTTATCCAGGATATAACGTCGAGAATTATAAGCTAAAATATAAGAGCTTACATTTTGTAAACGTTTTTTTCGATCACTAAAATTTACCAATTTTGAAGTATTATCAAATGATTTAAAACGAAAAGTATAAACTTGACCTTCATTAGGAAGTGTTTTATTATACATATTAAAGCGGTTTTCTAATCTCTTTAAAAAGTTAAATTGTTGTTCTGTTTTAGATATAAGCATATTTCTAAACTCAAGATCTACCTCCTTTTTCTTCCGTGATCTAACAAATGCCTCATATATATTTTGTGATTTTAAAGGTTTTGGTATGAAATACGAAATTAATACTGGATTTTCAAAATTAGTATCTTTATATTTTAAAGTCATAATGTCTAGGAACGGATTCGAACCGTTGACCCAAGGATTTTCAGTCCTTTGCTCTACCAACTGAGCTACCTAAACGTAAAATTGTCTATTCATAATAATGTCGTTATTTTTTTAATATTAAAAACATGTTATTGGAAGGGATGGGATTCGAACCCATGATACATTTAAATGTATGTTGATTTAGCAAACCAATGCCTTCGGCCACTCAGCCACCTTTCCAAGACTTTTTATTTGATATTCATGTTTTAACGAGAGAGGGATTCGAACCCCCGACATTCGGATTATGATTCCGACGTTCTAACCAACTGAACTATCTTGTCATTAATACAATTAAATTTGACAATTTTTCGGGATGGTGGGATTCGAACACACGACTTTCTGTTCCCAAAACAGATGCGCTACCAGGCTGCGCCACATCCCGTAAGTTAAAATATTAATAATGTTAATCAAATTCAGGAAGAGAGGGACTCGAACCCCCAACCATTGGCTTTGGAGACCATTATTCTACCAATTGAACTATCCTCCTTCTCTTTAGGTTGGGATTGAACCAACGACCTAATGGTTAACAGCCATCCGCTCTGCCACTGAGCTACTAAAGACTAAAAAAAAGATGTCCCTTACGGGATTCGAACCCGTGTTGTTGCCGTGAAAGGGCAATGTCCTAACCCCTAGACGAAAGGGACGTTTTTAATTTTTTTTTTAATTTTTTTTAAGGAAATTGAATCAACGTTTCTGTAATTAACATTTAAAATAAACTTAACATGAAGAATAACGGGCTCGAACCGCTAACTTTCTCGTTGTAAGCGAGACACTCTACCAATTGAGTTAATCCTTCCTAAAAATTGAAAAGTCTTATTTTAGGATGAAGAGGGATTCGAACCCCCGGTATCAAAAAATACTCCAGTTTTCAAGACTAGCACCTTCAACCACTCGGTCATTCATCCATTTTAAAGGGAAGCGAAAGAAGGGATTCGAACCCTCAGCTTCAACCTTGGCAAGGTTACACTCTACCATTGAGTTACTTTCGCATTTTTTATTAAAAAAACAGGATTTAAAAATAAGTTTTTTATTGCTATTAGGCTAGAGACGGACTTGAACCGCCATTACAAGATTTGCAATCTTGGACATTACCTTTATGTTATCCAGCCAAAATTAGCAGAGGTAGGATTTGAACCTACGACCTTCAGGACATGAGCCTGACAAGCTACCAAACTGCTCCACCCTGCTTGAAAGCTATGAATATCCGGTTCAAATTAATTTAGGCTTAGTAGGGTTTGAACCTACAACATTACCGTTATGAGCGGTACGCTCTTACCAATTGAACTATAAGCCCGTAAAAAGGTAGTTAAAAAATTTAAAAATAAAGTACAAAAAAATTTAAATTTACCCATCAAGATTAATATTCTATTTTGACGGTGTCTAAATTAAAAAATACTTTGAGTAAGAATTTTTGTTTTTGAAGATGCTGAAAGAGAAGCTTTTTTAGTAGCTAAAGTGGAAAAAAGAGCTTTATGAGTCTTTAAAAAATTTTGTACATTTTTAAAATAGGCTCTTTTCGACGATGTTTCTCCTGATGAGCTACCTGCTGCGGAAATAAAATTGATAATTTTTTTACGAGTTTTTAAACTTGCAGCTAGCACAGGTAGAAGACCTTTCAAAATAATGAAATAAAAGCTTAAAAAAGCTAACAAAAACCAGAAAATTTGATTGAAGAATGTAATTTTATCAAACTGAGGCATTCAAAAAGTTTGAAGAAGATAGGATTCGAACCTATGTAGGATCAACCAACAGATTTACAGTCTGCCACCTTTAACCACTCAGTCACTTCTTCTAGAAAAATTAAATATTATAAAATTTTAAGTTATTTTTGTATCGAAAATTAGTACCTTTTAGCTCCAAACTTTACAGTTCTTCCACCAAAGGCCTATCAACGTGATAATCTTTCACGATTCTTTTAGAAAACTAATCTTGAAAATAGATTCTTGCTTATATGCTTTCAGCAATTATCTAATATAAATGTAGCTTTCCGGCCATGCCTTTGATAAGACAACCGGTCTACCATGGATTTACTTTTCCCGGTCCTCTCGTACTAAGGTCTAAGTTTCTCAGTTTTCTGGCGCCTACAGTAGATAGGGACCGAACTGTCTCACGACGTTCTAAACCCAGCTCACGTACCACCTTCCTCGGCGAACAGCCGAACCCTTGGAACCACCTTCAGCTCCAGGATGTGATGAGCCGACATCGAGGTGCCAAACGACTCCGTCGATAGGGACTCTTAAGAGTCATCAGCCTGTTATCCCTAGCGTACCTTTTATCCATTGAGCGATGGTCTTTCCACACAGAACCACCGGATCACTATGTTCAACTTTCGTTTCTGCTCGATTTGTCAATCTTGCAGTCAAGCAGGCTTATGCCATTACACTCTACTTAGGGATTAACCTAATGAGCCTACCTTATAAATACCTCCGTTACTTTTTAGGAGGTCACCGCCCCAGTCAAACTACCTAATATACATTGTTTCCATAAAGAATGAGTTCAAAAAAAATTTACGAGTGGTTTTCCATGAGCGCCAAAGCTCCCACCTAGACTAGACAAAAATTTTTTCTGAACAGTGTATAAAAATAGTAAAGGTGCATAGGGTCTTTCCGTCTAGCTGTAGGTAATCTGCATCTGCACAGATATTTCAATTTCACTGAATTTATGGTAGAGACAGCGGGGAAGTCGTTACACCATTCATGCAGGTCGGAACTTACCCGACAAGGAATTTCGCTACCTTTGGACCGTCAGAGTTACAGCCGCCGTTTACTGGGACTTAAGTTCGAAGCCAAGACCTCTCCCCTTAATCTTGCAGCACCGGGCAGGTGTCAGTCCCTATACATCTTCTTACGAATTAGCAGAGACCTGTGTTTTTACTAAACAGTCGCTACCCCCGATTCTGTGCCAACTATAAAAGATTTCTCTTTTTTAGTCACTCCTTCTCCCGAAGTTACAGAGTCATTTTGCCGAGTTCCTTTACCATAATTCTTTCAAGCGCCTTAGTATACTCTACTCGTCCACCTGTGTCGGTTTTCAGTACGGTTTTTTGTAAAAAGCTATTTCCTGGGAAAAATAATAAACACGAAAGAATCAATTTTTTCGTATCAACTTTTCTTTTCGTCACTTTTTTTAGAATCTTAGTTAATACCCATCAAAGTAGGCTTCCGCCTTTTTCTTAGGGACCGTCTTTTCTCGACGAAGTTTAACTTCACGTCGGAAACCTTGGACTTACGGCGACAATGTTTATCATTGTTTATCGCTACTCATGTCAGTATTCTCACTCTTGGTTTCTCCAGTAATTTTAACAAATTACCTTCATCAAACTCCAAGACGTTCCGCTACCACTTTTATAAAGTTTGTCGATTCGGTTAAAATTTTAAATCCCTTACATTTTAAGCGCATGAAGATTAAACCCATAAGCTGTTACGCTTTTTTAACTAGCTGGCTGCTTCCAAGCCTACTACGGGAATGTCTATACCTTCACACTTCTTCTCAACTAAAATTTTATTAAGGACCTTATCGAACAATCTGGGCTGTTTCCCTCTCGACTATGAACCTTAGCGCCCATAGTCCGTTTGCTCAAAAAGATAAAAATGTATTCGGAGTTTCCTTAAGTTCAGTAAGATCCGAAAATCCCCCTAGCTTATGGAGTGCTCTACCCCAATTTTTCTTTTATGAACACTCTACTTAAATAGATTTCGCGGAAAACCAGCTATATCTAAGTTTGATTAGCCTTTCACCCCTAACCACAAATCATCCCAGTATTCTTCAACATACACGAGTTCGGTCCTCCAATTGATGTTTCCATCAAATTTTCAACCTGTTCATGGTTAGATCACTTAGTTTCGGGTTTTTTCTCACAAACTTATATTATGTATTTTTTCGCCTCCGTTTCTCAATTTAAGCTTGCTTGTAAGAAAAACTCACTGACCCATTATGCAAAAGGTACGCCGTCACTATAAAAGCTCCGACTGCTATTAAACATTGAATTTTAAACTTTTCACTCTCGAAAGTTCTTTTTCACCTTTCCCTCACGGTACTTGTTTGCTATCGATTTTCAAGACAGACTTTAGATTTTGAGGGTGGTACCCCATTCTTCAAACAAAATAAGCTGGTTTTGTTTTACTTAGCTAAAAATAAAAAAGTTTATTTACAGGATTTTTACCTTCTATGAATAGTTCAATACTTAATTATTTTTAGACAAATCTAAATTGCGTTCACTCGCCATTACTAACAATATCTCGGTTGATTTCTCCAAAAGATTACTTAGATGTTTCAGTTTATCTTATTTTATTTTTACTTTTAAAAGTAAAAACAGTTCCTACGAACAAGTTTTCTTTCTGGACAGAGAGAAGTCAAAAAAAATTTCCTTCCCTCATTTCGTGATACTACACGTCCACATATATCTTGAAATCAAGGTAGCCCTTCAATGTCTTACACTTTTGAATAACTAAAATGTCATTAATTTTGTACATTCTACAGGAATTGAACCTGTCACCGTTAGCTTAGAAGGCTACTGCTCTATCCAACTGAGCTAAGAATGCATTAAAAAGTATTTATTATACTGAAGGTATTGAATTAAATTATTTAACACAATTTGAAGAAATAATTGATATTTATTTTACCTTTAATAGCCTGCCAGTATGAATTCATCTATATATTTTTTCATATCTTTGTTTTATATTTTGACACAAAGTAAAGAACGATATAAATCTATGAAATTTTTTTAACCTATAATGCGGGTAATGAGAATCGAACTCATATCCTCTGCTTGGAAGGCAGATAATCTACCATTAATCTATACCCGCTATATTTTTTTATTTTAAATGTTTAACATAATATACAATGTACATATATATATCATTATTAAATTTTTCTTTATTAGCCTGCCAGTACAAATAAACCTGTATTTTATTTAGGAAATAAAACACATAAGATGACGAATTACTATAGCAATTAGAGGATCATTTTTAAAAATTTGTTTACTAAAAACTTTAAAAAGGTTAAAACAAAAAAATAGGTTTGCTTGTATATATTTTTACTTTATTAAATATCGATATTAATTGTAAAACTAGTTGAATTTTTTTTTGATAAAACGAGAAAAACGGGATTCGAACCCGCGACTTTTGGCGTGACAGGCCAACACTCTAACCACTGAGTTATTTTCCCATAAAAAAATAAAAAGTTTTAAATTTGAAAAGTAAAAAAATTAACAAAATTGTCTTTTTGCTAACCAAATTTTTATACCAAAAGCTCCATAGAGTGTTATTGCTTGAGTTTGGTGATAATCAATTGGTGTTTTTATAGTTTGAAGCGAAATTTGACCTTGCTGTAAAACGATAGTTTTGGTTCTTCTCCGTTTATTAAAGCGTCCTTTTATAAGAATCTTAATACCATCTACTGCAAAAAAATTTGGTGGCAGTTTTTGGAAAAGGATTTGTAAAGATTTTTTTAAAAATCTTACACTTTGTGTATGTTTACGATTATTTTCTATCATATAAGAAATTAATTTACCTAGTAAAGAAGCATTTCCATAACCAAAAGTTCCCAGAATAAAATAAAGGGTTTCTAGGGATTCAGAAAAATACTTTTTCAAATCTTTATTTCTTTGAAAGAAGAATAATTTTTTATGAAGAACTCGTTGATACAATTTAAAGGAAGGAAGAAAATCTAATTGTGTACTATAAATTTTTAAGTGTATGTCTTCAAATCCAGTAAAATGATGTAATGACTCACATAAAGCTTTGTTTAAATTTAAAAGATTTATCTTATCTTTTTTTACATTTAACGAAGTTAAAGAATTCTTTAGATTATAATTTTGAAATGCGTAATTAAACTTTTTAATAAGAAAAAGCTTTTTTAATTTATGGAATTTCAATCTTAAAAAAAGGGATTCCGATGAATTTTTAGTACTTCCTAAAACTGATAAAGAATCTTTTTTTAGGAAACTTGCTTCTCGTGCCTTTTTTACTAATAGAAAGAAACAAAATCTGTGTTTATAAGTTAAAATGACGGATTTAAAAATAAAATTCTTTTTTTTCTTTTGTAAAAAACACTTTTTACGTTTTTTTTGCAAAAGAACATATTTTGACTTTCTAGGAGTTCGTATTGAATTAGATTCTAAACTGTCATTCTGTGGTTGTTCAACTTCTTCAACAAAAGCCCTTAAATCTCTCATTTTTTTAAGGTCCACATATTTTTTCTTAATTGTACGGAACAAATTTTTAGCCCAAAAAAATTTGGATTGTTTGGCAAAAAGATAACTAAAGTAAATATCTGTTTCAATTGAAAGTTTTTTTGCAGATCTTTGAATTTTGCAGCTTCTTAATAGAATACCTTGAGATCTTAACAAAAAGCTTAAAAAATTACGGAGTTCTAAATCTTGATGTTGAAGAGATGCAACATTTTCTTTTTGTGAAATCCATGATGAAATATCAGGCTTTGTTATTGATTGACGAAAAATAATAGGATTAATTTTTTGCCCCATCTTTTATTTTTTCTTTTTTTTCTTCTTGAACTCGTATCGAGCTCTTGTTCCTATAAATTCACCTATTTTATGACCATGCATCTCAGGTGTTACAATTAAAGGAATAAAATCTTTCCCATTGTGAACCTTAAGACGCATACCGAAAAATTCGTCTGTAATAATCGATGATCTAGACCATGTTTTTAAAGACAAATTTGTATCTAAAGTTCGGATTTTTTTTAGGATTAAATTGTTAGAAGATAAAGTTTTCCAATTAGTCATTAAAATTTAATTTTTTTTTCGAGGAACCACAATAAGAGAATTACGCGATCTGCTTGTTTTGGATCCTTTTGTTGGTTTTCCCCAAGGTGTTACTGAAGGACGTCCTCCTGAAGTTTTACCTTCACCCCCCCCGTGCGGGTGGTCAATAGGATTCATTGCAACACCCCGAACATTAGGTCGTTTTCCAAGCCAACGATTTCGTCCTGCTTTTCCTATACTGTTAAGGTTACGATTTTCATTAGAAACTACGCCTAAAGTAGCATAAGAATTTAATTGTATTAATCTTTGTTCCCCAGAAGAAAGACGAACACGAGCATAATTCTTTGTTTTTTGAATAAGCTGGGCATATGTACCAGCTGCTCGACAATATTGTCCACGTTTTCCTTCTGCGTTTGATAAATTATGCAGTAAACTCCCTACCGGTATCCTACGAAGAGGCATTGCATGTCCAAGCTTAATTTCGGCTTCTTCGCCTGATCTTACTAAGGACCCAACACATAAATTTTTAGGAGCTAAAATATAAGCGTGTTTCTTTTTCGCGTTATCATATAAACGTGCTAAATAAGCAGTTCTAAAAGGGTCGTATTCTATAGCCTCTACAATTCCAGTGGTATCAAGTCTTTGAAAATCTACTGTTCTGTAAACTTTTTTATGCCCTCCTCCTTTCTGAAATACAGTAATTTGGCCTTTTTGATTTCGCCCAGCCTTCCTTTGTAAAGAGGTAGTTTTCTGCTTAATAGGTTTTTTCACCCACAGTTTTGGCTTTTTTAAAACTTTTAAAGCACGTTGCGAAGGAGTTGTTGGTCTAATTTTTTTAAAAAGTAGATTCTCCATAATATTAAAATTTTATTTTTTGTGAATTGTAAAAAGTTTATAATTTTTGTGAAGCAGAAGAAGTTGACCATGGACTTCGAAAATCAAAAGATCTAAATTCTTGTGTTAATTCTAAAGGTTGGGAAATAACACGTTTTAGTTTTTCGTCGTAACTAACTTCAACGTATCCACTTAAAGGAAAATCCTTACGTAAAGGGTGACCTTGAAAACCATAATCGGTAAGTATTCTTCTCAAATCAGGGTGATTTTGGAAAAAAACTCCAAATAAATCCCAAATTTCACGTTCCCACCAATTAGCTGCAGGATATAGCGAAATAAGAGATACTAAAGGGGTTACTTCATTTACGAAAGTTTTAACACGAATTCTTCGATTATGGTGGATACTTAATAATTCGTAAGCAACTTCAAATCGATTTTCTCTTTCAGGATAATCAGTTCCTGATATTGCTGTTAAACAGTTAAATTGGCATAATGTATTATATTTCAAAAATTTTATAATACCGTATAAATTTTTAGGATGAACTGTTATTATTAATTCATCTTTAAAAATTTTAGCGTTTTCCAAAGGAATAAGTTTTTTTAATGTTTTAATATATAAAACTCCAAGCATTAATAAATTGTTTGTTTAAATTTTTATTCCCATTCCAATGCTCCAATTTTCCAGGCATAAAGAAAGCCCAAAGCAAGTTCAATGATGAAATCAACCATGGTCCAAAAGCCCCACGAGGTTAAATGGCTTAAAGAAACTGCCCACGGAAAAAAGAATACAGCTTCTAGATCAAAAATAATAAATAAGATAGCTACTAAATAAAAGCGAACATCAAAAGTATTTCTAGCGTCTTCATACGGATCAAATCCACATTCGTAAGAAGAAAGTTTTTCAGTATCTGGATTTTGGATAGCCAAAATATAAGATAAAGTAAAAATAATAATACTTAAAAAAATACTAACAAACAAAGCTACCCATATAGGGAAATATTCTTCATAGAATAGAGACGGCATTAATTTTATTTTTTATAAATTTTTAAAAAAATTGTTTATGAACCACCCCACCAGTAGATACTAATGAACAAAAATAACCAAACAACATCTACGAAGTGCCAATACCAAGCGGCAGCCTCAAAACCAAAATGATGTTCTACTGTAAAATGGTAGTTATAAAGTCGAATAGCACATACAATTAGGAAACAGGTTCCTACAAAAACGTGAAAACCGTGAAATCCGGTAGCCATATAAAAGACAGAGCCATAGATACCATCAGACATAGCAAATCCAGCGTGATAGTACTCATAAACTTGAAAACTTGTAAAGTAAATTGCATACAAAATAGTGTAAATTAACGAGCTTATTGCATCTTCTCGTCGATTATTAATAATAGCCTCATGTGCCCAAGTTATTGTAGCACCAGATGTTAATAGAATAATTGTATTCAAGAAAGGAATTCCCCATGGTGACATTACCTCAATTGCTTTTGGAGGCCATACTCCACCAATTTCTGGCACAGGTGCCAAACTTGAATGAAAAAAAGCCCAAAAGAAAGCAAAGAAGAACATTATTTCGGAAACAATGAAAAGAATCATACCCATTCGAAGCCCGCTTTGAACAGCTTTAGTATGTTGTCCCTCAAAGGTTCCTTCTCGTACAATATCTCGCCACCATGTAAACATTACAAAAAGTAGAAAAAGAAAGCCTGTTAAAAGAAGAGAACCTCCTCCACTGTAATTATGCATATATAAAACCCCTCCACTTGTCACGGTAAAAGCTGCAAAAGCTGCAACTAAAGGCCATGGACTAGGGTCTACTAAATGAAAAGGATGTTTTTGAGTATTTTTTTTTACTAACTCATACATGTTCGTAATAAAGATTTTTAAAAATAATAGATTTTCTAGAAAAGATTTAAATTTTTTCAACGTCGTAGCGGATTAGTTTTTCTTCTAATATTCCTAATACAGGAACTAAAACAAGAAAGAAAAAGAAGTAATACAAAGTTGCAATAATACCCAAATAAGTATAAGGTTCTGCTACTTCTTTTTGACCGATCCAACCTAAGAAAAGGAAATCGAAGAATAAAAACCAAAATGCCTGAGCATACAATGGTCTAAAATAAGTACTTCTTACTCTAGAAGTATTTAAATACGGCAAGATCAAAAGTAGTACAATAGCTCCACCCATTGCTAAAACACCACCTAATTTATGAGGTACAGAACGAAGTATCGCGTAAAAAGGTAAGAAATACCATTCTGGAACAATATGAGCCGGAGTAGTCAAAGGATCTGCAGGAACATAATTGTCAGCATGATTTAGTTCATTTGGGAAGAAATATAGGAACACTGAGAAAACGATTAATAAAATGAAAAGACTAAATAAATCCTTTACATAAAAATACGGATAAAAAGAAATCTTGTCCCCATAATACTCAACTCCTAGCGGATTATTAGACCCTACATCGTGAAGAAGTGCCAAATGTACAATAGCAGCTCCTGCAGTGACAAAAGGTAATGTGTAATGTAGACTAAAAAATCGGTTTAAAGTAGGATTATTTACAGAAAACCCACCCCACAACCATTCTACAATATCACGTCCAACAAAGGGTATAGTAGAGAATAAATTTGTAATTACAGTAGCTCCCCAGAAACTCATTTGACCCCAAGGTAAAACATAACCCATAAAAGCAGTTGCCATCATTAAAATAAAAATAACAACTCCTGACATCCAAAGATAATGTCTCGGGTACATATAAGATCCGTAATACAATCCTCGAAAAATATGGCTATACACTACAATAAAGAACATAGAAGCTCCATTTGCATGAATATATCGTATAAGCCATCCATATTTTACATTTCTCATAATATGTTCAATACTATAGAATGCATATTCCATTTTAGGGCAATAGTGCATTGCAAGGAAAATACCGGTTAACATTTGAATACCTAAGCAAATTCCAGCAGTTGAACCAAAGCTCCACATGTAGTTTAAATTTTTAGGAGTAGGATAGTCAATTATATGACTATCTAAAATACCTGTTAAAAGATGTTTATTCCAACGCCAACACATAGCAATTTTTTAAAAGTTAAAATTAAAATATACAAGTTAGAATTAGTTTATAAGAAATGTCAAAAACGTTTATATTTTAATACTTTGTTTTAGTTTATTTACACTAAAACATTATTGAATTTTGACATATTTTCTTACTAGACTGACAATATTACTTGTTTTTTTTGTCTTTATCTTCGGTTTTATTAGATTTTTGGTAAATACTTTTCAAATTTACAAAAAAAAGAATAAACTTATTAAAGATTTTCCGAATGTCACCAAATAACAAAAGTACAAGAAAAAAAAGAATAAATAATTGACCATAACTAATCATACTTATTTAAGAAAGGGATGGGAATTTACAAGCAGACAAAAAAGCCAAAACTTCTTGGGGATTTTGTGCTTTGAAATTTAAATTTACATTTAATTTGGGTAAATCTTGAAAATAATCGTATTTTTTCTCTATTTCTTTAAAAAGGAATAAATTGTCTAATTTAAAAAAAACATTGTTTTTTGTAACAATATACCGAAAATTTTTTATACGAGGCAAAATACAAAAAATAAGTTTTTCAAAAAATAAAAATTTATTTGCACCTCTTAAATCTATTTTACACCCAATAGCAACTCCTCCTTTAACTTTCAAAGTTAATGTGGTTTTCTTAGAAATTATGATACAAGGTCTTTGAGAAGATAGCAAAAGAATTGCTGCTAAAGAAGGCAATAAATTTTTGAATGTCGATTGCGAAGCTCCAAAGTTAAGAACAATCTTGTTCAAGAATGGTATTTCTAAAGAATGCTGATAAGTAAATTTTGTTAAGAAATCTTGTTTTAATATATATTCGTAGTAATATTTAAAAGTATACATAAGAAATTAAATAAAACCTGCAGACAAAGACGCTACTTTCATAAATTTGGAATGACGCAGTGCTCGAGGTACAGGACCTAAAACTCTTGTTGCGAAAGGTTTGTTTTTATTTGTCATCAAAACAACTGAATTTTCTTGACATTGCAATTGTGTTGAATTTTGCCGGGTAAGTTTAGCTTTAGTTCGAACAACAAGCGCATGAATAACCTCACCTTCTTTTACCTTAATTTTTTTTTTCTTGTGTTGTTTAACTCTTCGTATAGAAACAACTATAAGATCACCAAGATTTGCAAATTTTCTGCGGAATCCACCCAAAACTTTTATGCACTTGACTTTTTTTGCCCCAGAATTATCGGTTACACGGAGTAATGTTTCAGTTTGAATCATTTATTTGTGTTTAGGATGTTCAAGGAAATATAAAGCTACAAAGAATACAGCCCATAAAGCAGGATCATCAACAATAAAATATTTTGAGGTCCAAGCGAATTTTAAAAAAAGAACAAAACCTTGATACCATAGATAGATAAAACAAATGGAAAAACATAATTGTGAAAAATTTTTTATCATATTTTATTTTTTTATATTAAATTTTGGGAGATTTAAAGTTTGTATTGATAAAAAATAAAGCAACTACAAACAAAAACCATAATCTTGCATCTGATAATAAAATGAAAGTTGAACTTTCTAATCTAAAATAAGCCAAGAAAGAAATTAAACTTAAAACCATAGCTAAAGTGTAATGGTAAAAAAAACCAGTTTGAAGAACCTTTAAACTTAAAGCTATTTTTGAAACTAAACGTGTTAATCCAAAAGGCCCTAAAGACTCAATTAATCCGCGATCAACCTGCTTATAAGTTAAATGATAAGCCGCTGATAAAAAAAATTGACCAATAATCTCATTATAAACTTTGTCAAAAAACCATTTACGATTTAAAAATGTGTAAAACTTTAAACCTAAAGGAGAAGTTTTAATCATAAAAAGACTTTGGGAACCGTAGGAATATAACAAATAGGATGTTAACGCACCTAGAATGGATAAACAAACAGGCAAAAGTTTCGCAGGTTGTGGTATGTGCTCAGCATCTATTATATTAAAATTTTTAGGTTGAATATAAATAGCTCCTTGCCAAAAATTTGTACCTAACCCAATAATCATATCCTTAGTTAAATAACCTATAAAAATACTAGGAATAACTAAGATAAAAAGGGGCAGTGCCATTCTCCAAGGGGCTTCATGCGCATTTAAAATTAAAACTCGATAACCATTAGGCCTTGAAAGAAAAGTCAAATAAAGAAGGCGAACCGAATAAAAAGCGGTTAAAAAAGCAGCTAAACTTCCCAAGACATAAGCAAAATGACCTGGAGTAGAATATTTACCATATGCTACTTCTAAAATTACGTCTTTTGAATAAAATCCTGTTAAAAAGGGAAATCCCATTAAAGAAAAAGAACCTATAAGCATCATCCCATATGTAAATGGCATAATTTTTGAAAGTCCACCCATTTTTCGCATATCTTGTTCATCACCTACAGCGTGAATCACACATCCTGCACCTAAAAATAATAACGCTTTAAAAAAAGCATGATTTGCAAGATGGAAAACTCCTACGTGATAATTTGAAAGTCCACATGCAAAAATCATATAACCTAATTGACTACATGTAGAATATGCAATCACTTTTTTCATATCATTTTGTAGTAACCCTGTACTAGCCGCAAAAAAAGCTGTCATAGCTCCTACAATAGTAACAACAGATAGTGCACCTGGAGCGTATTCAAATAAAGGTGAACATCTTGCAATTAAAAAAACACCTGCAGTTACCATGGTAGCTGCGTGAATTAAAGCAGATACTGGAGTTGGACCTTCCATAGCATCAGGTAACCATGTATGAAGTCCTAATTGAGCAGATTTACCTACGGCACCAATAAACAATAGAATACCAACTAAATCTAATAAACCAAAATCAATGTTTAAAAAATTAATAGTATCATTAATATAATAAGGTGCTAAAGCAAAAACAGTAGAATAATCTACAGCCCCGAAAGTTACAAAAATACAAAAAATACCTAAAGCAAGACCAAAATCACCAATACGATTCATAAACATAGCTTTAATCGCAGCTTTATTTGCCTGAATTCGTGTAAACCAGAAGTTAATTAGCAAATATGAACACAAACCAACTCCTTCCCACCCAACAAACATTTGAATAAAATTGTCTGCTGTCACCAAGATAAGCATAAAAAATGTAAATAATGACAAATATGACATAAATCTAGGTAAATGTGGATCGTGACTCATATATTCAGTAGAGTAAAGGTGAACTAAAAATGAAATGAAAGTTACTACAATTAACATAACTGCAGTCAAACTATCGAATTGGAATCCCCATGCAAAACTAAAGAGTTCCGAATCAAACCAAGGCATTACTTGAAGGAAACAAGGAGACCCTGCAAAAGCTACTTCATAAAAAGCAAAGCATGACATTAAAAAAGTAAGGCCTAAGCACAAAATTGTAACGAATCCTGCACCTTGAGACCCAATAAAAAAGCCAAAAAATCCAGCAGCTATTGAACCTAATAAAGGTAAAAAGACTAATGTTAAATACATAATTTTAATTTTTTAAAATTTAATAAAATACAAATAGAAATTATAAAGACAGAAATGTCAGTAAACGCCGTAAATTTAGCCAAAAATTAATTCTTGAATTAGTTGTTGGTAAATCAAATCGACCTAAATGGGTGATATCAAAAGTTTTATAATTAATTTCTAGATGCCGAGGTATGTAGTAATTATAAAGCATTCGACGACGTCTTCGAAGAAAATAGAAAAAACCTGTTTTTTTACGATTTCTTCGCTTTTTTCGTTTCCAAACCAATTTTTTATATTGATAATAAAACTCTTTTTTCTCTTTAACAAATTTTTGTTTTGTTTTCGAGAAAAGATTAAAAAGTTGTTTAATTTTCAATTTATTTAAGGGAAGATCTTTAACAACAGCTTTGTATTTTTTCTTCTGTGTTTTAAGGTAAAGAAATAATCGGGATTCCAGAATTTTTGTATACTTTTTGCGAAGAACTGAAAGAGAAGAGTTTTTTCGGGGAGGTTGTGCTGTTTTTGAAATTATACTAAATTTCGAAACTTTAAGCTTACTGTAGAAGTTTTTGTAACCTTCTTTAGCAGAGTATTCTTTATTAAATTTTTTTGAAGTAATATTTATATTACTTCTATTATACTGCTTTAACAGACAATAAATATAAAAATTTAATATTTTTTCACGGATTTCTTCCAATTTTTTCTTCTTATTTTTTTCAACTATACTAGTATAAAATCCGCTAGTTTGTAGTTTTAAAGAAAATTTATCTAAATCTTCTAAAGAAAAATTATTAATTGTATTCATGCTTGATCTTTTATATTCTTTAAAAAGCTTTGACAATATATAAAGAGAGGTTTTAATATTCAAGTTATTAGAATTTACTATTAAAAGGGGTATTTTTGAAGTTTTCAATATTGGGAAATTTATATTTTTTCCTAATTTATTGGAAATGAATTTATCAGAAAACCGTTTTTGATAAATAAAAAAATCACTTTTTTTTATTAAAAAATTATTTGTTTGCATTTGATTCTTTTTTTATTTAGTCTTAATTCTTAAGAGCTTTTGTTTTTATTTTAAGATTATCGTAAAAATTATAAGAATTGTTTAAAATAATAGAATTATTAAAACTTGAGGACTTCTTATACAGGTATTTTCTTCGTAACCTTTTATGTCTAAAATAAAAAAGAAGCATATTTTGTTTTAGATAATTTGACATGATTTCATGCGATTTAACGGGATCTAATTTAAGAGTATCGAATTTCTTTAAATTGTAGGTACAATTTTTTGAAATACTATGTGAAACTTGAATATGACCAGCATTAATCAAACGACGAGCTTCCATTAAAGAGGAAACATAACCTAAGCGGTATAGCAAATTTTGTAATCTATTTTCAACTAAAGAAAGCATACTTTTAGCAGGTGAAACCTGAGCTTTTTTACTCAAGCGAAGTGCTTCTTGCGCTAAACTTTTTAATTGATAATACTTAAGTCTACCTGCACCATAATAAAGCTGCAAGCGTTGTTTGTTTAAGAGTAAAAACTTATAAGTTTTTTTCAATCGTACAGATTTTTCGTCTTCAAAATCCCGATTTACTGGGTAAGCTGATTTATCCTGGTTGAAGAATCTATATTTTCGGGGGTAATAAAATTTTTTAATACCATCCCATTTTTGTTTTTTAAACCGTTTAATTTTAGCTCCTTTTTCACGCCAAAAAGCTTGTCTAAGTCGATTTAACTTTTTATATTTAGGTGTATAACGTTTAATGGACATTACTACTTTACTTTTGCCGTATTTCCCATTTTCATGGTATCTTCAGATTGAATGAGATTTCCGATCGAGTTCGATATGATTTCGTGGATTCCACACTCAAAAAATTTTATTTTATTTATTAGAAAATCTTTTTCTTTTAAGTATTATTGACTTTCTTAATTAACTTTCTTTTTTCATTGGAAAGTTTTTGATGTTTGATGTTAAAAAGATGATAAAATAAATTATAGACAAATAAACCACCTTTCTGAGATTTTATATTTGCTGGGATAAGATAATCTATTTGCGAATAATTATCATCTGTACTAACAAAGGATATAATAGGAATATCTAAAGCTTTTGTCTCTTCAAGCACCATAGCATTTAGAGAGGGATCAAATAAAAAAATCATAGCAGGCTGACTATCAATGTTGTGTAAAGTAGAAAGCTTTAGGTAAACTTTATTTTTATAATTACTAAAAAACCCATACACACCCTTTTCAAGGAAATAATGATTATTCTTAGTACATAAACGTGAAAATTCTTTTTCTAGACCTACAGGACTACCGATAAAAAGAATTTTTTTATTTGCTAAATGGGTTTTCTGTAAAATTTTAAATGCGCGTCTCAAATAGAGCATTGTTAACTCCGGATTAATAATACAAAAATTGTTACGAAATCCATTTAAAAAAGGTCCAAAACTAGGGTTCCATACAGATTTTAAAGAACCTATATGCAACCCATAAGTAATAAACTTCTGTAAAACGAAACGATTCAAGTTTTTTTGCAAATTTTTCATTAATTATTAAGTTTTTTTACCTTGTTTCAAAGAAACGGTTTCACCCAAATAGTAAATACCTTTTTCTTTATAAGCCGAAGGCAGCTTTAATCTACGTAAAACTGCAGCAAAATTATGTAATTTTTGTAAATTGATACCTTTTAACAATAAAACGCGAGGTTTTGGACAAGATACTGATACATAATTTGGGACTTCCACATTTACTTGATGGCTAAAACCCAATCTAAAAATTAAGAAATTAGAAGTTTCTTTTTCTTCGATAGAGACTTGATACCCGATACCTACAATATTCAATTGCCTTCGATAACCTAACAAAACCCCTAAAGCGGATTGAGTTAAAAGAATTTGGTACATCTGAAAAAAAGCTTTTTTTTTTTCATCATTGAAAGCTTGTGTAATATAAAGTTTTCTTTTGGTTTTTGAATACTCAAATTCAGCGTATAAAGGATAGGTAATTGAACCCTGAGGACCTTCAACAGATAAAAGTTTTTGTTGACATAGCAAATTAAGTTTTAAATCTTTTGATTGACGTAAATATTGTTTTTTTGATATAAACATTTTTATTTATTGTAAAACACAAAGTAATTCACCACCCAACCGTAACTTACGACATTCTTTATCGGATAAGACTCCTTGAGGTGTAGATACAATCAATGTTTGTAATGATGTACTAAGTTTCCATAGACTACCGACTTTTAAATAAAGTCTACGGCTAGGTTTGGACAAAGTTGAAAGTTTAGTAATAACTGGCTTGCCCTTATTATATTTTAAAAAAATTTCTATTTTATCTGATTGGTCTGAAAGTTTGCGAAAACCATTAATATAACCTTCTTTGTACATTACTTTTAGGACATTAACACAAATGGCTTTATTAGGGTGTAAAACAGATTTTTTGCGCGCTAACGAACCATTATGAATGGTTGAATACATCTTCCAAATAGAATGTTGCATTGAAATACCAAAGAGGGGACTTGAACCCCTATTCCTTTAAAGAACTAGAACCTAAACCTAGCGTGTCTGCCAATTTCACCACTTTGGTTAAAAAACAATTAACTTTTTAGTTGAAAAACTAGATTTAATAAACTTGCGTCTAATGGATCTAAGAAAACTTTAGGATAAATACCCATTAAAAGAGTACCTATTATTAAGGGTAAAAATACATAAAACTCCCGTCTATTTATGTCGTAAGAATATTTTAAATGTAAATGACCTTCATCTTTTTTTAAGTTACCATAAATTACCCGATTATATAACCATAAAGAGTAAGCTCCACCTAAAATCATTCCGGTAGCTCCTAAAAAAGTTACACTTGTATTTTCTTTAAAACTACCTGCAAGAATAAGGAATTCACCAACAAAACTACTTGTTCCTGGTAAAGCAATATTAGCCATAGTAAAAAACAAAAATATTAGAGCATACAAAGGCATAATATGGACCAATCCACTATAATATTTGATTAATCGTGTGTGAAAACGATCATAAACGACACCAATAATAAGAAACAAAGCACTAGAAACGAAACCATGACTTATGCTTTGTAAGATAGAACCTCCTAAACCTATCACATTAAAACTATAAATTCCAATCATAACAATATTCATATGAGCTACAGAAGTGTAAGCAATAATACGTTTAAAATCAGTCTGGCGGATCGCTGTTAATGAAGTATAAATAACACCCAGCACTGCAATTGTATAAACTAATGGTGTAAAATAAAAGTTGGCCTCTGGAAATAATGGTAGTGAGAATCTCAAAAATCCATAACTTCCCAATTTCAATAAAATACCTGCCAGTATAACTGAGCCAGCAGTTGGTGCTTCCACATGGGCTTCTGGCAACCAAATATGAACAGGAAGCATTGGAACTTTTGTTGCAAAAGATAAAAAAAAAGATAACCATAGAAGGCGTTGCTCAAAAGAAGTAAATTGAGCAGAAGCCACAATAATTTGATAATCAGTACTACCAACAACCCAATAAATGTACAATATACCTGCCAACATAAAGACAGAGCCGAACAAAGTATAGAGAAATAGCATAGTAGCTGCTCTAATTTTACGTTCTCGGGAACCCCAAGTTAAAATCATAATAAACATTGGAATAAGAGTTGCTTCAAAAAGAATATAAAACATTAATAAATCTAAAATCATAAATACTCCTAACAATAAGGACTCCAGCACAAGAAAAGCTAAAAGATATTCTTTTAAATGAGTATGTATATTATCCCAACTAGATAATAAACATACAAAAATAAGTAGAGTGGTCAATAGAATAAAGAAAAGAGAAATTCCGTCTACACCTAACAAAATATAAGTAGAAGAACTTGAATCCCAAGGAAACCAATAATTAATAGTTTCTGTAAATTGAAATTTTGATAAAGATTTATTAAAATTAATCCATAAAGATAGTGAAAAAAGAAACACTACCCCTGAAGTTAATAAAGCAATACTTTTAATTAAGGTTTTTTGCTCCGATGGTAACCAAGCGATAATAAAGCTACCAAAAAGAGGGAAAAAAATTAAAAAGCTTAGAATTGAATCAATACTGATAACAAAATTATAGATTAATGCAATTGAAAGGCTAATTAAAATTCTAGAAAAGAGATTAGTAGATGTAAAAAGTTTAAACATTTTTTATATTTTTAATTTTATTTTTTTTAATAAAAAAGAATGCGAATATGATAACAAAAAGAGTAAAATTCTTATAAAAGGATTAAAAAAATTTATCTCCTTTAATAGCCTGCCAATAGAAGAAGTTTAATATTTTTAGCTTAAGAAAAATTTTTTAAATACAATGAGAATATAGCAAAAGATAATTATTATAACTTAAAGTAATATTTTAAAACCTTTTAACTATATTTGAGGCGTGTAAATTTAAGTTTAACAAAATTAATTTATATATCTTATAACATACATTAATTTGAATTATTACAAAGGTTATTATCCTTTTTTTGACATAACAAAGTAAAAAAAGGATAATAAAATTTTAAACCTACGTTTATATTCGCCGAACTTTCTTGGGTCGGCACCCATTATGAGGATTTGGTGTAAGATCACGAATTCCTTCAATTTTTAAATCATTTTTATTTAAACAACTTAAAACAGCAAAACGTGCCCTAGCAAAACCGTTTAAATGTACAAAAATCTTTTTATGACCTTGTTCTTTAGCTTTTTCAACTATAGAATACAAAGTAGATTCAACCGCAAATTTGGTAGAACGTTTTTTCTTACCTTGAAAACCCATACTACCACACGATTGAACAAACTGAACTTTTCCTTTTAAATTAGTCAAACTTACAATTGTATTATTTTTTGATGATTTTACATACAAAATAGCTTGACAACTTTTAGACAAAACAGCACATTTAGTATTAGCTGTATAGGAAGGTCCAGCCAAGAGTTTTGTTTGAAAAGTAGTATTATTTTTTTTTAATTCTCGCTTATATTGATAAAATTCTTTTAATTTAAACATAGATTAGAACGAAAAGAAATTTTGACAAGAAGATCAGATGACATGAATGCATGAATACTTTGCATCAATTCTTTTTCTAAAAAATTGCCTTTGATAACAATTAAACCATTATAAAAACGAATTTCATATTGTTCTTTAGCCTTTTTATTGACATGAGGGGACTTTAAAACGGTGAATTTTTTTCTTTCAATAGGCAGGCTTATAGAAGAAAGCTGTAAATTCTTAGATTTTGCTAATGAGTTTAATGTTTTTATAAAACGTTTAGAATTTTCTTTGTTATGTGTTTGGAAACGTAGAAGTAATTCGGATTCCTTGTATTGTATCATATTTTATTTTTTAATTTTATTTTTTATTAACACTTATTATGAAAGTAACAACTTACTTTTTAGAAATCTATAATAGATTTTTTGTTCTTTTTTTAACTTGGTTATTAAACTTCCTTGTTGTATACACGTATAAAGAAGAGATTGTTTATTTGTTAGGTCAACACCAACAAAACATTTTTCCTTACTTTATTTCTACAAATTTAACTGAAATTTTTTTTGTTTTTCTAAAACTAAGTTTCTTTTTAGGTTTTTATTTTTTATATCCAATATTTCTTGTTCAATTATTTTTATTTATAATACCAGCTTTATATAAATACGAATATTTAATCATACGTAATCTTTTTTTTATATCAATATTTTTGTACATATTAACAACTTATTTTACATACGAAATCTTTTTACCTTATTGTTGGAAATTTTTTAATAGTTTCCAATTAAATGCCGAAGAAAGTTTAATAAGTATACACTTAGAAACAAAAATAGCAGATTATTTAAATTTTTTTATTGAAACGTTTTTGTTATTAAATATAGTCCTACATATTTTTTTAGTTTTTATTTTATTTTTGTACAAAATAACTTTAAATTTTATCATTAAATATCGAAAAATTTTTTATCTTGCTTTTTTTGTTTTTGCGACTATAGTAACACCACCAGATATTTTTAGTCAAATTATTGTAGGTTTTCTTTTTCTTACATCATTTGAAATTTTTTTGTTTTCTTTATTTTTATCTAAAGAATATAAAAAGGGCGAATAACGGGATTCGAACCCGCAACTTCCAAAGCCACAATTTGGCACTCTAACCAACTGAGTTATACTCGCCGTCAATAATTTTGGAGTAAAAGGATTCGAACCTTTGAATATCCGTACCAAAAACGGATGCCTTGCCACTTGGCTATACTCCAAGTATAGAATAATAAAATTATTAATTAAAAATTTCTATAGTCTTTAGTTAATTTAGTTAGGTAGCCAATTGAAACTCATCAAAATACTCGCTGTTAAAATCAACCAACCTAAAGAAAAAGGAAGAAAAACTTTCCATCCTAAACTCATTAGTTGATCATAACGGAAACGTGGCAGGCAAGCTCGCATTACAATAAATAATACTACGAAAAACCCTATTTTTAAGCCAAACCATACCGAACCTGGGATAATTGTAAAAGGAAAAATGTTAAAAAGAGGTAACCAACCACCTAAAAAAAGAATAGCAGTTAAAGCACTCATTAATAACATATTGGCATATTCGCCTAAAAAAAATAAAGCAAATCCCATAGCAGAATATTCTACATTGTATCCAGATACTAACTCAGCTTCTGCTTCAGGAAGATCAAAAGGGTGACGGTTTGTTTCAGCTAAAGCGGATATAAAGAAAAGAACAAACATAGGTAAATGCGGAACACAAAACCATACCTTTTCTTGAGCTAAAACAATTGAAGACAAATTAAAAGAACCTGAACAAAGAACGACGGTAATTAAAATGAATCCAATGGAAACTTCATAAGACACCATTTGAGCTGCTGAACGTAAAGCACCCAAAAACGCATATTTGGAATTACTTGACCAACCAGACAAAATAATACCATAAACCCCTAAAGCAGATACAGCCAATAAATAAAGAATTCCAACATTTATATCAGCTAACACCAGTGATTCTCCGAAAGGTATTACAGCCCATCCTATTAAACTTAAACCAAAAGTTAACATAGGAGCCAAAATGAATAGAGCTTTATTTGCATTACTTGGTAAAATACTTTCTTTAACAAAAAGTTTTAACCCATCAGCTAAAGGTTGTAAAAGGCCCTGAAAACCTACAACGTTGGGACCTTTACGTCTCTGTATGGTTCCCATTATCTTTCGCTCTGCCAATGTAAAGTAAGCTACACCTATCAAAACAACTACTACAACAGATAAAATCTTCAAAACTGTTAAGATAAGCATTTGTCGATGTTGATTATATTGCTGAAAGTCTTTTATTCAATTCAATCTTCGAAAATACTAGTGAAGATTTATTGAATCGTTTAAGTAAATACAAGTAAGAACTGTAAATACATAAGCTTGAATAATAGCAACTCCAAGCTCTAAACCCACCAATATAAATAATACAGCAAGAGGCAATACATGAGCTACAAATAATAAACCCCCTCCTTTCATCATACTCCAAGCAAAACCTGCAATAACTTTCAAAAGTGTATGACCAGCCATCATATTGGCAAAAAGTCGAACAGACAAACTAATAGGCTTCGATAAAAACGAAACAATCTCAAGTGGAACTAGCAAAAAAGCTAACGGTAAAGATGTACCTGAAGGTAAAAATAAATTCAAAAAGTGAACTCTATGAAGATTTATACCAACAATATTAACTCCGATAAATACTATAAGAGCCAAGGCAAAAGTTACAATAATATGACTAGTAACAGTGAAGCTATAAGGAATTAAACCGATTAAATTTGATTGTAAAACGAATACAAATACAACAAAGAGAAATGGGAAATAAACTTCCCCTTTAATTCCTACATTATCAAAAAGTAGTGACGATATCACTATGTAAAGATTTTCAATTAACAAAAACCATCGGTTATTTGGTACTAGAAAAATACCGGCTGCCTTTGTCAAATAAAGAGCAGGAGAAATAATTAAATAAGCAATAAATAAAAAACTACCTTGAGCTAAAATAAGAGTCAAGGCAGAATTGGTAAAAGATAAATCCAAAAATCCTAAATGAAATTGAAAAATAGGAAGGATTCTAAATTGGTCTAACGGACTTGTCAACATTATGTCGTACATTAAATTCAAATTTTTAAGTTTTAAATTTTATTTTTTTTTTAATTTTAATAGGACGTAGTAAAGAGACAACTAAAATACTGAAAGTGCCATTTGTTGGGATAAAAGTAACAATAAATTAGGATTAATAAAAAGGAAAAATAGAAGCACCAAAGAAATAGCTAACACAATAGATTTTTCTTTAGATATTGTATCATAAAAAATCCAATTTTTGTTTTTTTCGAAATAAATAGTTTTTACAACACTAATATAATAGTAAGTAGAAACCACACTAATAGCTAACACGATAAAAGCAACCAAATAAAGTGACGACTTAATAGCAGAAAAGAAGACGAAAACTTTAGCATAAAATCCTACAAGAGGGGGTATGCCTGCTAAAGAAAAGAAGGCAAGCGCAGCTAAAATAGCTAATAAAGGAGAAGATGTTGGCAATCCTGCCAAAATACTTATGCTATTTTGAGAATTTTTTTTCCCTTTCATACAAGTTAAAACCAAAGCCCATGTAGGCAGTGAGGTAATCATGTAAACCAACAAATAAAAAAACATAGCTTGTAAACCATCTAATGTGTTGGTAGTAAGAGGCAATAAAATAAAGCCAACGTGTCCAATACCACTATATGCAAGCAGACGTTTCAAACTATTTTGTTTTATTGCAACAAAAGCTGCATAAATAATCGAACCCAATGCAGAAAATAGTAAAACTTTTTCCCATACTCCCGCAAAGCTTGAGAAACTAAAGGAATAAAGCCGAACAAAAAAACTAACTATTGCAATTTTAGGTACGATAGCAAAAAAAATAGTTGTTGAGGTAGGAGAACCTTCATAAACATCCGGCGACCACATATGAAAAGGGAAAGCTGAAATTTTAAATAAAAAACCTGCTGTTAAAAATATTAAAGCAATCTGAATAATAGTAGCTCCTTCAAAGTAGGGATCTAAACAAAAATTTTTAATATTTATTAAATTTGTTGTACCAGTCACACCATAAATTAATGAAAAAGCATAAAGAAGCAAACCTGAAGAAAAAGCTCCTAAAATAAAATATTTTAGGCCAGCTTCTGTAGAAAAAACTGATCGTCTTTGAAAAGAGGCTAGAACATAAAAGGATAAAGCCTGTAATTCTATTGCTAGATAAGCTGAAATTAAATCATAAGAACTGATTAATAAATTTAAACCAAAAATGGAAAATAAAATCAACAAAAAATATTCATAATTATTAATTTGTGAATTTTCTATATAAGATTGAGACAATATTAAACAAGCAAAAGAGGAACCCAAAACAAAAAGTTTTGCAATTCGTGTTAGATCATCATGAATAAAAGTTTTTTGGAAAATTAAAGCATAATCTACGGGATTATTCATAATTAAAAGACTTGTTAAAAAAAGTATAAACAAAACTAAACTATAAACATTTCTGCTGATTAAGGGATAATTGTAAGTCAAAGAAGTTGCCAATAAAACTCCATAAATAAGAACTATCAAAATAGCTAGACTAAGGAATATTTCAGGAAAAAAGATTTTTATATCATTAGCAAACAGGATAGAAAAATTCATTCGTAGTGATTTTAAATTAAAAAGAATTTAATTTCTAAAAAGACAAAATTAAATTCAAAATGGACCTAAGTAGATTTGAACTACTGACTTTACGCTTATCAGGCGTACACTCTAACCAACTGAGTTATAGGTCCAAAAAAAAAATTAAAATAAATTAATTAAATTATAGAGTTGATAGATACTGAATATTTCTCAAGAATGTTGGGTAATTCAAGAAGATATAAGTATATTCTTCAGCAAGGTGACTAAAATAACCTTCCGCTAGTTTATTCAAAGTATAATTGTCTTTTGCAATAATCTTGAAGATATATTTTAATCTAGGATCCATTTCCGCTTTAGAAGTTAAAAATTTTTCATAAAGTGGGACAGATTTTACTGGAACAGCATCAATATATGAACGCACCCCTGCGAATACCACAAAAATTTGAGTTAAAATTGGAATTGGATCGAATCTTGGCTGATTTAATAGTGCAACCAGTCGAGATCCATGGTGTAACTGTTTTAAAGTACCTTCATCCAAATCAGAACCAAATTTTGCGAATAACTCAACTTCACGGTAAATAGCAAGCTCAAGTTTCAAACTACCAGCAATTTGTTTCATTGCTTTCAATTGAGCAGCAGATCCTACACGACTTACAGAAAGACCCACATTAATAGCCGGTCTGTAACCTTCGTTAAAAAGACGAGTATCTAAGAAAATCTGACCATCAGTAATAGAAATTACATTAGTTGGAATATAAGCAGAAACATCACCAGCTTGAGTTTCAATAACAGGAAGAGCTGTTAAAGAACCACCACCTAATGATTTATTCATTTTAGCAGCACGCTCTAAAAGTCGCGAGTGCAAATAGAAAACATCACCTGGGTAAGCTTCTCGACCTGGAGGTCGTCTCAATAGAAGAGACATTTGTCGGTAAGCTACAGCATGTTTTGAAAGATCATCGTAAAAAATTACAGCATGATTTTCAATTTTTAGAGCATCTCGAATAAACTCTCCTACAGTAGCACCTGCATAAGGAGCTAAAAATTGTAGGGGAGCCGCATCTGAAGCAGTCGCTGCTACAATACAAGTATACCAGTTTTTTTTTTTATTAAAAACGGTATTAACTAATTGAGAAAGAGTAGATCGTTTGATACCAATACCAACGTAAATACATCGGATTTCTCCTTTAGTAGCTTTTCGTTGATTTAAGATAGTATCAATTGCAATAGAGGTTTTACCAGTTTGTCGATCACCAATAATTAATTCTCGTTGACCACGACCTAATGGCACTAAAGCATCAATTACTTTAATACCAGTAGTTACAGGCTCATTAACTGATTGTCTAGCAATAATCCCAGGAGCTTTAACTTCAATCTGAGATTTTTGAGTCTTCAGTTTAGGTCCTTTATCTAAAGGATCACCTAAAGGGCTTAATACACGGCCTAAAACTTCAGTACCTACAGGAATACTTACAATTTCATAACCTCGGAAAACAAAATCATTTTCCTTTACAAAACGGTCATCTCCAAAAAGTACAACTCCAACATTGTCACGCTCTAGATTAAGAACTTGACCACGTAGACCACTTTCGAAAATAACTAACTCACCTACTTGAACATCAAAAAGTCCTTCGGCTCGCACTACACCATCACTAATACTAATTACTCTACCAGTATCCTTACTAATTGAAGGAGGCTCTTGACTATTAATTTTTTTTGGAAGAATAAATTCTAATTTTGCCATATTTTATTTTTTATTAATCTTTAAAATGTATAAAGAAAAAAGGAACTTTAAAAATTACCCTTAAAATTAAAAAAGTTAGATGGTTCTAAATTTATAAGTATCTTCTTTTCTACTTTCTGTTAAAGTGATATAAACCACATAAAAGAAAAATATAGCAGAAAGTGCGGATAAATAAGAACCATATGAAGCAACAGCATTCCAACCACTGAAAGCATCAGGGTAATCAGGAATTCTTCGCGGCATTCCAGCTAAACCTAAAAAGTGCATAGGGAAAAAAGTAATGTTTACACCCAAAAAGAAAATCCAGAAATGGATTTGTCCTAAAACTTCAGGATAATCTAATCCGGTAATTTTCTTAATCCAAAAATAAAACCCAGCAAAAATACCAAACACAGCACCCATAGATAATACATAATGAAAATGCGCCACTACATAATAAGTATCGTGAAGAGCTACATCAATACCAGAATTTGCTAATACAACACCAGTAACACCCCCTACAGTAAATAGGAAAATGAAACCAATAGCAAAAAGCATAGGTGTTTTTAACTCAATAAATCCACCCCACATGGTAGCTACCCAACTAAAAATTTTAATACCTGTAGGTACAGCGATAATCATTGTTGCAGCAGTAAAATAAGCTCGGGTATCAATATCTAAACCAACAGTGTACATGTGGTGAGCCCAAACAATAAATCCAAGAACACCAATAGACAACATAGCATAAATCATACCTAAATAACCAAAAACTGGTTTATTTGCAAACGAAGATACAATATGACTAATGATACCGAAAGCAGGTAGAATTAAAATATATACTTCAGGGTGACCAAAAAACCAGAATAAATGCTGGTATAATACAGGATCACCACCACCTGCAGGATCGTAAAAAGTAGTATTAAAGTTTCTATCAGTTAACAGCATAGTAATCGCTCCAGCAAAAACAGGAAGCGACAATAAAAGTAAGAAAGCAGTAATTAAAACAGACCACACAAATAGAGGTAATCTGTGCATACTCATACCAGGTGCACGCATATTAAAAATAGTTGTAATAAAATTAATAGCACCTAAAATTGAAGCAGCACCTGATAAGTGAAGACTAAATATAGCTAAATCCACAGAAGGTCCAGAGTGAGCTTGCGCACCACTTAAAGGAGGATATACAGTCCAACCAGTTCCTGCTCCAGCCTCAACAAAAGTTGAAGCTAATAAAAGGATAAGAGAAGGAGGTAATAACCAAAAACTAATGTTATTCATTCGTGGAAAAGCCATGTCAGGAGCACCAATCATTAAAGGAACAAACCAATTACCGAAACCGCCAATAAGGACAGGCATTACGAAGAAAAAAATCATAACAAATGCGTGTCCGGTTACAATAACGTTGTATAACTGATTGTTTCCAGATAAAAACTGATTTCCTGGTTGAGCTAATTCTAATCGAATTAGAATTGAAAGAGTTGTTCCAGCAACTCCAGCAATAGCTCCGAAAATTAAATAAAGGGTTCCAATATCTTTATGATTAGTTGAAAATAACCATCTTGAACTCCAAGCAAAAGATTTTTCAAAAAGACCAGCACCAATAGTTGCAATATTCATAAGCAAATAATAAAAAATTATATAAAAATCAATTCTAAATGTATTTCTAGCCGGAATTGAACCAGCATACCCATAGGGCAAAAGATTTTGAATCTTCCGTGTCTACCAATTCCACCATAGAAACATTGGTAAAAAAAAAAGATTACGTCTGATAGGAGTTGAACCCATAACTTTCGGAACCGAAACCCGACACTCTATCCAATTGAGTTACAAACGCAAACAAAGAATAAATGGAAAATAAAAAATAAGAAGAAAAATCGTTAACGATCAACTTCACCAAAAACAATATCCTGAGTTCCTATAATAGTTACAACATCAGCAACCATATGACCTTTAGCCATAAAATCTAAAGCTTGTAAATGACCGAAGCCTGGAGCCTTAATTTTACAACGATAAGGTCGGTTACTACCATCCGAAATTAAATAAACACCAAATTCACCCTTAGGAGCTTCAGTTGCTGTATATGTTTCTCCTGCTGGAATTACCATTCCTTCAGTATATAATTTAAAATGGTGTATTAAAGATTCCATAGATTGTTTCATATGAGCTCTCGATGGAGGAGTTAGTTTTCTATCATCACTCTTTACAGGTCCATTTGGAATTTGATTCAAAGTTTGCCAAATAATTCTTAATGATTGACGCATTTCTTCTACCCGAATTAAATAGCGATCAAAGCAATCTCCATTGTTACCTATAGGAACTTCAAAATCTAACTTCGAATAAATTTCATATGGTTGACTTTTTCTTAAATCCCAAGGAATTCCAGATCCTCTTAACATGACACCACTAAAACCCCAATCTGCAGCGTCTTTAGCTGAAACGACACCAATATCAACTAATCTTTGTTTCCAAATACGATTAGCTGTAAGCATTTCTTCCATTTCATCTAATCGAATACCGAATTGTTCTGCAAAAATATAAATGTCGTCTAAGAGTCCCAACGGAATATCTTGGCTTACACCTCCTGGACGTATATAAGCTGCATGCATTCTAGCTCCTGAAACACGTTCATAAAATTCCATCAATTTTTCACGTTCTTCAAAAGCCCATAAGAAAGGTGTCATAGCACCAACATCCATTGCATGACAACCTACCGCCAAAAGATGATTTAAAATTCGAGTAATTTCAAGAAAAAGAACACGAATGTATTGAGCACGTAAAGGGATTTTTGTATTTGCTAACTTTTCGACAGCTAAACTATAAGTATGTTCTTGGGCCATCATAGACACATAATCCAAACGATCAAAATACGGTAAAGCTTGAATATAAGTTTTGTGTTCTATTAACTTTTCAGTGCCTCTATGAAGAAGACCTATATGAGGATCAGCTCTTTCGACAATTTCTCCATTAAGTGCCAGTACTAATCTTAACACGCCATGAGCGGCTGGATGTTGTGGCCCAAAATTAATAGTAAAATTTTTTATTTTTTTTGACAATGTAGTTTTCTTTAAAACCATATATTTTATTTTTTTTTTATAAAAAATGTAATGTGAGTAAATTGTATAATTCTTAAAATTCCAGCCGCACGTTCCCGTACGACTACCTTGTTACGACTTCATCCCAGTCATCGACCCATCTGTAGTTTACTCTCCCCACTTCCAAAAAGATAACAAGTTCAAAATGAAAGAAAAAAAAAATTTCGTGGTTGAGAAATAAGTTTCTAGCCAAGCCAACTCCCGGCACGTGACGGGCGGTGTGTACAAGGCCTAGGTACAAATTCACCGCAACATGCTGATGTGCGATTACTAGTGATTCCACCTTCAT
>Ga0335398_10001353_pt1 | contig 42227 bp, 27 predicted proteins | sample BON03_FD_205742 | JGI IMG/M metagenome (GOLD analysis project Ga0335398, IMG submission 205742) | Freshwater microbial communities from Lake Bonney liftoff mats and glacier meltwater in Antarctica - BON-03 (spades assembly) (version 2) | ecosystem: Environmental > Aquatic > Freshwater > Ice >... | reverse complement strand
ACAATTTGTTCCAATAAAATCCATTTTTGTTGTAACATTATTTGGGCAGCAACCAAATCGTGTTCCTGAACAACCACCTAAAAACGGGTTTGTATCAGGACGAATTGGAAAATTTTTACAATTTGTTCCAATAAAATCCATTTTTTCAGTAATTCCGTCAAAACAACAACCATTCTTATATGACATACAATTACTAATAGTTGGCGGGTAAATAATTACATTTTTAATAATAATCAATAACAATAAAACACATGCTAAAATAATTATAATTTGAGTTTGTTCCATTATTATATATATATAAATGTATTTAAAATTATATTTTCATATATTACAATGAAATTTACAGAAAAAAGTAAATTATTAATGAATTTTTTCAAACGAAAAAAATATATCAATAATGAAAACAACACTAAACGAACAAATAACATATTAACAGAACTTTATAACGAAATTTTTGATTCTTATGAATATTTACAATCCATAAAAAAAAATAAAGGTGATAAATTTTATAATTCAAATATAAGAAAAATCAATAATGTCTCTCAAATATCAAAACCATCTACTTTTAATTACAAACATTTTCCTCAATCAATAATAAATCATATAGATGAAACATCGATGAATGAAATTATATATAAATTTGATATATTTGAGAGAAATATAAAAATTATTTTTGTTATAGAAGACATTACGGTTGAAAATAATATTATTAGTTTATATAATGATTATGTAGATAAAATAATACAATGGTTTTATATTTTGAATGAATACGATACTAAACAATGTTCTAAAAGTATTGTAATATATTTATACATGACATCACTTGAAAAAAAAATACCTAATTTAAAAATTAATGTTCTTGATGAAACAAATATAAACACAGCATTTACAACAACTTGTATCGTAGATTCTGAAATTGTAATTTATAGAAAAGAAGAATGGTTCAAAGTTTTAATACACGAATCGTTTCATAATTTCAATATGGATTTTTCAAGTATGAACACCGATTTATGTAATAAATGTATATTATCAATATTTCCTGTAGATTCAAATGTAAACCTATATGAATCATATGCTGAATTTTGGGCGGAAATAGTAAATGCATTGTTTTGTAGTTTTATTAGTTTAAAAAATAAAACAGATTTAGATAGATTTTTAGAAAATAGTAATTATTTTATTAATTATGAGAGAAAATATAGTTTTTTTCAATTGTCCAAAGCATTAAATTATATGGGTTTGAAATATATTGATTTATATGATGATACTGAATATAGTGAAAGTCTTAGGAATACAATGTATAAAGAAAAAACAAACGTGTTATCATATTTCGTAATAAAAACAATTCTGATGAATAATTTTCAATCATTTTTATATTGGTGTAAAACGAATAATTTGTCTCTCATGCAATTTAAAAAAACAAATGATAATCAAATTGAATTCTGTAATTTTATACATAAAAAATATAAATCCAAGTCCATGATAAAAAATATTGATTCAACAGATTATTTATTGAAAAAAATAAATAAAACATATATTCAACAAGCCGAATCAAACCAAAATATCGATTTTATTTTAACAAATATGAGAATGAGTTTATGTGAATTAGGGTAAAATCTTCGTCGGTTTAAATTTTTATTCTTCTTGTAATTTTATAATAATTTCTTTTTTTCTTTTTTCTTTTTTTCATTTTTTTTGTTTTTGTCTTTTTAATATATTTTCCACCTAAAATATTACAATTCTTACCAGTTTTATCACAGTAATTCAAAAGTTTTAATAAATCATTAACATTATTATTAATATAATAATATATTATAGAATCTATTTGATTACAGGTATAATCACCTCCAATTCTCCTACAATAATCAGGTTCAACTATGTTTGTAATATATTTAATTAAACGAGGCGTACAATCAATTCGTTGCTTTGTAAATACTCTCTCAACAAATGATGTGCAATTTAAATTATCATTACTATTTGATGTTGAACACAACGAATAATTAGTTTTTAATTGTAATATCAAACACGAAAATTTACCGTTTCTTATTCCTATATTATTAGTTGTTATATTTCCGATTAAAATGTTTACTGACAAAGTATTATTCAAAATATCTTGAATCTTTTTAATATGTGTAGTTGTAAATATACCTATATCTATAATTTTATAATTATCTTTTGTAATATCAAAAATAGAATCTGGAGTATAAATTGACCCTTCATTGATACCGATTATCTTTAATGGTAATGATAACGATGTACCCTGTTTTTCTCTAATATAACCAAAACCAATTGAATATTTGTCACCTCCATTTAAAACAATTATTGATATATGAACAATTGAATGATTAACATAACGACCAACAACAAAATACAAAGGCATGTCCCCTGTATTTTGTATTTTCCTGCCACCGCCGTTTTCGTAATTACCTACATCTGTTAGTAATTTTGTATTAAATAACGGTATGATATTATCCATTAAAGGTAAAAGAACTTTTTGAATACTATTGATATTATTATTAATAATAGCAGGTAATATTTGTGGTATATTTTGTATTTCGCCATTTGGTTCGGGATAATTTATGTCACTAATGAAATCCTTATTTTGTTCTTCAGTTTGCGTTTTATAATATTTAGGTATAAGTTGATTTGTATTTACATCTATCATTGGTCTAAAATTATGTGACGGAGACATTAAAACATTATTAATCCATGAAAATGAATTTTCAGTTCCATTATCACATGGATTACCCATTTTGTTATAATTATTTTTATCTTCTAATACTTTCAAATATATTTCACGTAATTCATTTCCATTACTTTCTTCTACTGATTTAAAATACTTATTATATAATTCAGGCTTTACTAACTTCGCCAAAAAATCCATATCTTTATCAGTAAGATTGTATCTTCTTTTTATTATATTATAATTATATTCTCTGGGATTAATCGTTGTTATATTTTCTTCATTAAATATGGATAATAAACGTGTTACATATTTTAAATCATCATTTTGTGACATTTTATATAATATATACTTAAAATAAATAAAATTGAATTGAATAATGGAATATATCATAAATTAAAAATAAAAAAGACAATTATAAATGGGAATACGATATCTAAATAAATTTTTGAGAGATCAATGCGGCCGATCAATAAAAGTTACGAATATATCTGAATTGTCAGGCAAGAAAATTGCAGTAGACATAAGCATTTATATTTATAAATATGCTACAGAAGGCAATTTAATTGAAAACATATATTTGATGTTATCAATATTTAGATACTATAATATCATACCAATATTTATATTTGATGGAAAACCGCCTAAAGAAAAAAACGAACTAATAAAAAAAAGGAAAGATGATAAACAAAAATTTGAGAATGAATATAATAATCTAAAAACAGATTTAGAGTGTAATAATTATAAAAACAATGACAAACAAGAAGTAATAAAAAATATGATTGAATTGAAAAAAAAGTTTGTATATATTAACAAAGAACAAATAAATCAAGTTAAGAATTTGATTAAAGTATATGGGGCAACATATTATGATGCACCCGGAGAAGCGGATGTATTATGTGCATCATTAGTAATTAAAAATAAAGTGTGGGGTTGTCTTAGTGATGATATGGATATGTTTGTATATGGTTGTAACAATATAATTCGTTATTTAAGTTTGTTGAAAAACACTATAGTAATATACAATATGAAAGGTATTTTAGATAATCTTGGTATTACACAGAAAGAATTAAGACAAATTTGTGTATTATCTGGAACAGATTATAATTTAAATGATTATTTAATTGACCACCCAACGTTGGAGAAAACATTGAAATTATTCAAAAAATTTCATAGACAGGATATATTTGATGATTTCTACGATTGGTTGTATCATAATACAAATTACATTAAAAATATAGATAAATTACAAAATATTTGCAATTTGTTTGATATAAATAATAGTCCAAATGATTTACAAATTTGTGATATTGTTGATATAAAAAAAGGTTTTATTGATTATGATGGTGCAAAAAGAATTTTAATAAATGAAGGATTTATATTTCCGCCGTCTTGAAAGTATTTGAATAATGATATGATAAATTTAAATAATAATAAATATTTTTATTATTATTTTATTTTTTTATTTTTATATTTTTATTATTATTTTATTTTTATATTTTTATTTTATTATTATTATTTTTATTTTTTATGCGGTAACTGCGGCGACAACAGCGGCAACAGCGGCAACAGCGGCAACATCCTTTGAAGCTTTTGCAAAATGAGGACTCATATATCGTTGAAGATTGAAATATGTAAGGTCATCAGTTAATGCAAGTTTTAAAAGTGCTGCGAGTTTAGTATCAGGATTGATCTTGCGTCCATTATCCTTATCTTGAAGATTATTAGAACGAATATACTTATTAATTTCACGAGTTACTTCAGTTCTTGCCATTTCAGCACCCATTGGCTTTTCGAGAAATGATGCAAGTTCATCAGAAATTCTTGTAGGCTTGACAAACCCGGACGGGGCACGATTTCCAGCCTTACGCTTTCGCTTTGATGATTGCTTATTAGCAGACTTTAATTCCCTCGTCCACTTCTTCTCAATTGTGCGATACTCTGCCTTTAAAGAAGAAAGCAATACACCTAGTTGTTGGAGCTTAGAGAAGAATTCAGTAGATTGTACCATAAGATCAGACTCAGTAGCAACTACAGATTCAGTAGCAACTACAGATTCAGTAGCAACTACAGATTCAGTAGCAACTACAGATGAAGATTCAAGAACTACAGAGGTTGCAGCCTTAACCTTAACCTTCTTTACAGAAGGTGTAACATCACTTGAAGATAAACTTTCAACAGGTAATAAAGAACTCGAAGTCTTCTTTACAGAAGTAGTAACTGGTGCAACAGAAACTAATGGTTCAACAGAAGAAGAAGTGGTGGTAGTAGTAGTGGAAGTGGAAGATTTAGATTTTGCCATATTATAATATATATAGATAACTACCTTTTAAGTTATTTTGCAATAATATTATATATTGTTATGATAGCATGGTTTTACTATATTACTAATAATATATTCTAAAAGTAAATCATTGATTGAAATAACCAAGGAATTGCAAATGCGGCATTTTCATTAACAAGTGTAAGAGAACCGAGAACGTAATAACTACCTAATATTTTACTATCATTATCGATACCATTATTAACAAATTTTTCCAAAATAGTCAGTACATATTTTTTTATATTATTTATATCATTATTTCCGTTAATATAAGAAAAATTAAAATTAGCAAAGGGATCACCATAAGGTGGACATATTTTGCGTTTCAATTCATCCGTTAATTGAGCTCTATACGTCCAAATATCATTAAGTTCGCTCATCAATTTTAAAAGATTATTAATATTCAAAGAGTTAAACCAATCTGGATCACTATAATTACCCAATGCATCGATGTTTTGGAATAAAGATAATGTCCTATGTTTTAAGGTTTGTTCTGGCGACATTTCAATTACTTCATCTTCAATTTCATAATCGATATCCATTTTTAATATTTTACTTATACGAATAATTTTTTTTAAATTAAATAAAACATTATCCGGTATTTTATTACGGTTATAAGGATTATTTATTTTATCATTATTATTGATTCTATTTGTAAATAATGTATAGAGAGAAACTATATCAAATCCATAAATAAATTTATCTTCATCTCTATAACTGAAAAAATTGTTAAATTTAATTTTTGTTAATTCATCAAGTGTTACAAAATCTGTATCATTTACACATAATTTAATATTTTTGAAAGCAGGACCATGACAATTATTATATATTCTCTGTAATTTTCCTCTAAAAACTTTTTGAATTTTTAATGCATTATATGATAAATACAAATATGTGTAAATTCTTGACCTTAATTCTTTTATTGTTCCACCTACCTTCTGTTTATAAAATTTTGCTATAAACTTCAAGTGTTTTAAAGTATATTTATGTTTTATTATATTATCATAATTATTTATACATGGAATAAATTCTTCAAGACCATCTAATTCGTCTCTATCAACATTTTTAAAATTATTTTTATTAATATCAAACTTGTCACAATTATTTGTTATTGATTTCATATATTCATCCATATATGTTTTTTTATCATTCTTTTTTTTATTTTTATTAATTGTAATATTCATTTGTTATATATATATATATATAATAAATCTTTTAATTATTATTTTATATATATAATAACTCTTTTCAACCTCTTTTCAACGCCTTACTGTGTTGAAAAGATGTTGAAAAGACGTTGAAGAAACTTCAGCATACTAAGAATAAAGTTGAAGGTTCTTCAACGTCTTTTCAACGTCTTACCTTGTTGAAAAGGTGTTGAAAATAATTTTGATAAATAAAAAAATAGAAATAAAAAAATAAATAAAAAATAGAAATAAAAATAGAAATAAAAATAAAATGTAATGATATATGATGTTATAAATATTTCGAAACCCCAAAATTCATTTTTTTATGTCTAAAAAAAAATTGATTTAAAGACAACTCATTATTATATATCATACACACAATCACAATGACTGATAGAATCATAGACGGCACAAATATCGACACCAGTGTATTTTCATACTCTGCACCTAAAGCACATGCTTCTGGTGGAAAAGTTGTAAATCTCTATAATAAAAATTTTAAGGATTCTCTTACTATTTCAACTCCTCTAATTATGACATGGGGGGCACAAGAAGGTAAGGATCAACAAGGTAATACTACTGGAAAATACACAATGAGCTTACAATTTCCGAATTCTGATTATCCTAATGCTGAATGTGATGAGTTCCTTACACAGATGAGAAAACTTGAAGCTAAAGTAAAAGAGGATGCTATGACATATTCAAAAGAATGGTTCGGTAAAACAATCACAAGTTCTGAAGTTATGGATGAAAAATTTAATATTATGTTAAGACATCCTAAAATTAAAGGAACACAAGAGCTTGACCTTTCAAAACCTCCTACTCTTATGGTTAAAATTCCATGTTGGAGTGGAACATGGAAATCAGAGATTTATGATGAAGAAGGTGAACCATTATATATCAACGGAAAGGTAAATAATCATTTGTCTCCTCTGGATTATCTCAAATCCAAGACACATGTAATTAACTTGATCCAATGTGGTGGGTTATGGTTTGTTAATGGTAAAGTATCAATTACGTGGAATTTAAAACAAGCAATTGTCCAGAAACCAAAACAGGAGATGGAAGGAAGGTGTTTTATAGTACCAAAAACAAAGGATAAAGAAAGAATGAAGGCACTTGTGCCTCAAGAAGATGAAGAATTAGGCGAATGTGTAGTTGAAGATAGTGATAGCGATAGTGAAGAAGACGATGAGCCTGTAGTTGTTCCAGTAGATGTTCCTGTAGTTGTTCCAGTAGATGTTCCTGTAGTTGTTCCTGTAGTTGAAACAGTGGTTGCTCCTGTAAGCGATACTGTAGTAGTAAAGAAGAAAGTTCTTCTCAAAAAGAAAGCTTAATAAAAATCAAATAAAAATCAAAATAAAAATAAAAATCAAATAAAAATAAAAATCAAAATCAAAATCAAATCGAATTCAAATCAAAATAAAATAAAATAAAATAAAAAATAAAAATCAAATAAAAAATCAAATAAAAAATCAAAATCAAATGATTTTTTTCATAATAATGTATAATATTATTACGAAATTCATATTGTAATAATATTTTTTTTTATGTGAATTATTATTTAAGTGTAATTTTGAAAATAATATCAGCTTTCTCGGATATATCATATACATCATTTTTAAATTTAGATAATCCATTATTTTTTATTCTATAAAGTTGTTCTCTCTTTAATCTTAATTCGCAAATAGGTATTTTGAATATTTGTTCACCTATAGATACATCAATATCACAATTATCTCGTATAAGAATATGTAAATCAGTAATTAAAATTTGTGTGTCTATAAAAATATTATTATCATCATCAATTGTTATATTTTCTGGCAATTCAGGTTCGCATATTACAATTATTTCACAACCAGCAACATCAAAATATGATTCATTATGCCACAAAGGAACTAAACAAATTTCTTCTTTTATAGGTAATTTATAAATTTTGTTATTCAATAAATCATTAATACATGGATTTAAATTATAAATAAATACATTTTCATATTTAAATATTAAAATATTTTTAAATTCTTCTAAAATATCATTACTTAAATGAAGAATTTGTTTATGTGTTGAGAGAAATAAATATAGTACTAATATTGAATCTTTATCTAAATCTTCAAATAAATTTATCGAAACTTGCTTATAACCAGAAACAATATCCTTGATAATTTTTGAAATTATGTCAGTATAATTTCCATCTAATATGCTATTTATAAATATCTGTAATATATCCGTATAAACGTGTGTTTCTTCTTCATGGTGAATATGGTTATTGTCAGATTCTTCCAATATTTCTCTCTTAATACATGTATAAGCTTCGTTAATTTGTTTAAACGTTTTATTAGATTCAGTTGTATTGCAATTTTTATCTGGGTGATGTTTTAATGCAAGTTTATGATATTTTTTTTTTAAATCTTTTAATGAAATTGTGATATTAGTTTCTTTAATCGAATTACAAAAAATAATATCAAATATTTCACAAGCTATTATATAATCCATAATATAATCTAAAAATAATAACTTTAAGTATTAAAATTTACGAATATTATGGAACTTACTGTTCACTAATGTATTAAAATTTATGTATAATTTTAACAATAAAAAATAGATAACTTTCTAAATGATAAATTGGTCGGTAGTTATTATTATAATATTGAAAAAAAACATATGTTTTTATCATTATTTCAGACAAATCTTCGATATTAATTTTATTTTGTTGTGAAAGTACATTAATAATATACCAAATACAATCAGTAATATCTAAATTGTAAATAAAAATATCATATAAAATATCACGAAACTTCAAAAATTTCATATCATCGATGTTAATTAAATTTTCAATTATTTTATTACAAATAATTTTATAATTCAACATAAGTTCATTATTAGATGTATGAAGGTTTTTAATATTAGTTATATTTTCCAGAATCGTTTGATTAGACAATTTATTTTGTAAACATTTGTTATATACAGCTCTTGATGGTCTACTTAAATTGATAACTTGACAACAGTTTAATATATTATCTGGAATAAAACTCAATTCTTCAGTAATAATGATGAATTTAATATTACATGAAATAAGTCCATTTAATTGCATATAACTATAAAAATTATCCAATAATTCACTGTGAATTTCATTAAAATATTTACAAACGATAATTCCTGTCTTGTCAACTTTTGTATTTACAATATCTACAATTTGTTGATATATGTCATGCCATAAAAGTTTAGAATTACAACCCAAGAGAGACATATCTATTTCATAATGTATATCACTAATCTTAAAATAATACTGTTGTTTATTGAATGTCATACTAATTTTTTTTTCATATTTCAAATCAGTATTACTATATTTTTTGATACAACTTAACATTTGTGTGTATTTTCCGACACCACATGGTCCATATAAAATAATATTTTTGAAATCATATAATGAATTAGGGAAATTATTTTCGTATATTTTTTCCAGTTTAGGGTGTAAACTCTGCTTTTGATTAGCACTTATATATTCATCAAAATGACTTTCATAAAATTTCATATTGTTATATAACAACCAAATAATTCTTTATTTATTTATACGAATATAAACTTTAACTTTTCAAGAAAACGAATGATAAAGCAAATAAGTTGTAAAAAAGATTTAAAAACGTTATTGCAATAATAATAATTAAGAAAATGAATATTATAAAAAGATTTGACCAATATGATTCAAATTGTATATATTTTTGCGAACCTATAAAAAATAATATTATGAATGAAAGTACTTTTATTCGTTTATTATATTCAACAGAAAAATTTGTCTTGAATGGAATATATTTACTAATACAACTTACATTTATTGATACAGAAAAGTATTACAATAAACATAAATGTATTTTTGATGTTGCTCGTCATATCGAAACAACCGAAAATATTAAAAGAATTGAAAATGAAATTTTATATAAAATTGGAATAAAAAATAAAACACCACAATATAAAATAACAGAACAATTTAAAAATGGTAATATAAAAATATTTAGTTATAATATTCCGAAAAATAATACATCATTTATACTCAAAATTTCAGGAATATGGGAAACCAATACCAGTTACGGTTTGACTTATAAATTCACAAAGATTGATTGACCGTGTGTCTATTATCTTTAACCATCTGTTGTATATATCTGTAATATAGTGAATAATATGATACTACATAATGAAGTTATGACACCTATCAAATAAATTAAACTTGATGTAACTTTAGAGATAGACCCATTTTTTTGAAAAGATTCGGTTTTTATATTTGAATAAATAATATATGTTTGTAATAGCAATAATACAGTAGATATATTAGTAAATTTGTTGTAACTGTCAGATACATGACCATCAGTAATTTTATCTTTATTTTTGATATTAAGAACTAACAATATAATTATTAGAAAAAGTGTCAACATAATCGGTCCTAATTGAAATATAATATTGATTATATTTTGTAAATTGAAAGAACTTGAAGTGGTTTTGAAATATACATTTAACATAAATATCATAATAAGAAAAATACTTAATGCTAATGTTGTGTAACCAGCTATTGTAGCACCTATTTTCATATTTCCGCTTGATAAAGTTAATGATAGTATAAACAAAATAACACTTGTAAATATAAAACCTTTATAAACATTCGCATACCAAACTTCCATATATATATATAACACTGCGAAGATATATTACATTGTTTATAAAGTTTTTAACATTTTTTTTGCTAATATAATAATTTAATAAATATTATATTAGATATATTATCTATATTATATATCATGGACAATAATCCTTTTATAAATGATACTTCTGGTAAGTCGTTTAATACGTCCACTAATCACCCGATTATACCAAACTCTCAAGAGTATTTATATTTTAAAAAATATGTTTCAATTCATTCAGATGATAGAGATTATACAAAGTATCCACAATCCAGCAAGTTCGAAATAGAACTCCCGGAAGATTATACAAATGTAGTGAGTGTTAAACTAAGTGATTGGAAGTTTCCATTTAATTATAGCAATTTCTCGTATTTAAATTCTAATGTAACTATGATGTTCAAAGTTAATTTACCTTATAATCCTGGAGAACATAGTTTTAGCGACACTTTACAGAATGCTATTTTTGTTGCATTATATAACAATATACAAAACGATTATGTTATTGTAATTGAAGATGGTTATTATAATTCATCTCAAATGGCAAAAGAACTGACTAACAAATTCAATAATGCTGTTTCTAATTATATTATTAATTATTTTGATGAAAACGGATATTCCAGTTTGATACCCGAGTTTGAAGCATCTGGGTTATATAGCCAATTTGTTATTGTTTATAATGAAGTAGGTCAACATTTATGGTTTGGTAATCGTAGTTCTGGATTTGTAATCACTAACGAATCCTTAGCTTTAAATAATTTATTAGTAGAACAAAATAATATTAATTGTATTCGTCGTAGTAAGTTACCCGAATTTTCAAATTGGGGATTACCTGCATATTTGGGTTTTACAAGATGTAATCATAGATCATTTACAGGAGAAGTTACTCAACCTATTTCTGGGGTTGTTTTTAACGGAAGACCGCGCTTTTTTTACGGAGATGTTGAAACAGGTGATGATGGTTATTGGTTAAATCCGGATCCATCTTTACCAGGTTCGCAAGTTTATTGGCTTCAAGCGATTTTCAAACTTAATTTACTTGGAGAAGAGAGTTTTTATATGGAAATTGAAGGATTAAATATTATTGATGAAACATCACCATATAATTTGAGTACTTATACTTTAGAACATAATCAAACAAATAGTAGAGTAAATTCTGCATTTGCTAAAATAGCTATACCTACTTCAACATTATCAAGTTTCATCGATAAAGACTCTAAAGCTTATAAATATTGGAATCCTCCTGCAGAGAGAATAAGAAAGTTAAAAATAAAATTGCGGTATCATGATGGTCAGGCTGTGAATTTTGGTCCATTTGGTTATACATTTACATTGGAATTTACAGTTTATACACCTCAACAATTAAAAAAATATAGAATTTTTGATCCAAATTCAGGTACTTATACTTAATAAATATCATATGAATTTTTAATCCAATCTTTTATAATATCTATATCACATAACTTATAATCATGCTCAAAATTGTTCATATTATAAAAAACGGGTTTATTCATTTTATCTGTTTTAAAGAAAATATAATCGCCTTTAATACTACTTCTTATGGTAATATTTTTGGATATTTTCCTAATAATATTACTACCTTCTTCGTCTAATATTTGTATTACATCTTCGAATTTAATATTTTCAATTGGTCTATTTCCTAATTTTTTCAATGTTTTGGTATTCTTACCCCATGTTGCATATAACCCATATTTACCTTTCTGCACAATTACATCATGCCCTTCATATTGACCTAAAGAATTGGATTTTTTACATACTTTTGTAACATTTTCTCTCAAATAAGTTAATGACTTGTTTATTTGATCGTTACATTCTTTACATAATTCATTAACCTTAATACCTTTAGCTATATCATCCAACTTATCCTCCATATTTTTTGTATAATCATAATTCAATAAATCTATAAAATATTTGTCTAAAAATTCAATTACTTTTACACCTAATGGTTGTATTATTAATTTACCTTTCTGGTTTCCAAATTGTCTATTTATTACTATTTCTTTTATTTGATTTGTTTCTAATTCATAATCATTACAAATGATTTCTTGTCCCTTAATATCCTCTTTTTTAACATATCCTCTCTCTTGGATCTTATCTACAAGCATTGCAAATGTAGATGGTCTGCCTATTCCTTTTTCTTCTAAAATTTGCACCAATTTAGCTTCTGTGTAATGTAATTTAATATTTTGTATTGTCATTTGGGCAATAATTTTTTTATAAATCAATATAGTATTTTCTTTGATTTTTTGCAAAAAATGATAATTTTTATCACCAACATTCGAAGAAGGTGTATTTGCAACTATTTTCCAACCTGCAAAATCAATTAATTCGCTTGTATAACTGAATTTTGTATTATTATTACCAGTAATATTAGCAGTTAATGAAAAGTATGATGCTGGAGACATACAACTTTCTAATGTATTTCTCCAAATTAATTTATACAATTTCTTCTCTCTTAAACTTATTGTATCTGGTAGTTCATTGAGAGAAATATTAGTAGGTCTTATAGCTTCGTGTGCATGGAACGTTTGACTAGTATCGTCTTCTATAGAGAAAGAAGTGTTAAGTGAATCAATATTTTCTAATATATATTTTTCACCATCCAAATATTTATTAATAATGTATTTTTTGGTTTCATTTATAAATGCAGAACTATATTTATCATTATCAGTTCTCATATAAGTTATATAACCAGACTCATATAAACTTTGACACATATTCATGGTTTCTTTTGGTGGTAAATGTAATTCATTACTTACAGATTGCAGTAATCGTGATGTCGTAAAAGGTTGAGGTTGTTTTTTTGATACTTTAATAGATTTGTCACAATTATAAACATGTTTATATTCTTTCTCACAATTTAAAAAATGTTTAACTTCTGTATCGTTATTATAATTTGTATTGAGAGAAAAAGGTATATTATTGGATGTAAAATAACCAATTATATTATAACTTTTCTCTCCATGTGTATTTGCTTTTGAACAAGAATCACTAATTATTCTTAATGCAGGAATTTGACATCTACCTGCGGAAAGAATGTTGTTTCTTTCGTTTTCAGGAATATAATTCCACAATTCAGGAGTTATTTTGAATCCTACAAGTAGATCTAATATTTGTCGTGTTTGCTGCGCCCTTACTATATCCATATTAATGATTATTGGATTTTTGATTGCATACTGTAACGCATTTTCAGTTATTTCATTGAATATTATTCTTTTTGTTGTAAGAGGTAAATTTAATATGGAACATATATGATATGCAATTGCTTCGCCTTCTCTATCGTTATCTAAACCCAAAATTATTTCATAATTATCCTTAATTTTTGCACGAATAATATTTATATTTTTTTTTTTGGAATCAATTAAATCATATGTAGGATGAAAGTTATTCATATTAATATTACTTAAGGATTTCAATTCTGTAATATGTCCTATAGTTGCGACGACTTCATAAATATTAAAAGAATCATTTTTATTTAAAAAATCCGCTATTTTTTTACATTTTGACGGAGATTCTACAATCAATAAAAACTTCATGTTCTCTTTACAGTAACATATAAAAATATATTTATATCTTTTTTAAAACAAATTATATCTTATCAATTTTAGGAAATTTACATGTAGCTGTTTTAACTTCACATTGTTTGGAAGATAATAGATTAGTCTTATACTCACATTCAGTTTTATCATTATCATTTTTTGTATTACTATCATAAATACTTTTGATGATATCTTTATATTTAGGTCGTGTATCTCTAACGGGAATAGATTTTTTAATATCACTCATTTTATTATATAATTACTTGAATAAAATAATAAAATTAATCAATTTTTTTTGAATATTTGTATTGTTTCCACGAAATTGGAACAACTTCTCTTTCAATAGATTTTTGGGGGTATTTTTCATTTAATTTGTCCGCCTTTTTTAAAGCACTATCAATATACAATTTTTTAAGTAATGTCCCGACCTTGAATGAACCTTCATGTTGATCCATTTCTCCATCTTCAATTTGTTTAAGCACATCTACAAAACTATTTAAAATCGATAAATCAATTTCGTTTTTTTTAATTTTATTGAAAATATCAGTGTAATATGTGAATAAAAATTTGCATGTTTCAACATATTCCAAGTTCATATCATCAACTTCTGTTTCTCTATTACGATATTTAGCTTTAATCATAATCATATTATTTATTTCAGTCCTAAATATTTGACTATGTTTCAAATTGCGTATTAAGTTGGTTTGGTCTTCCACATTATTAGTCTTAATCATATTTTGAAGTTGTAATCTTTGTTTATCATCCATAACTTTGAAGATATATTATATTACAACATGAAGATATATTTAAGCCGAATTAAACAATATTATTATATTAGATAACCAATGTTTCCTTAATAAAATAATATTATTATATATATAATGTCACAACCGCTTGTATTTAAACCGTTTACAATTGATGTAACAGGAAATGGCGACCCATATCAGAGTGCTTTAAACACCAAACAAGCAGCAAATATTCAGCAAAATACCGCTAATAGATTACTAAGTGGTGGTAATACAAAAAAAAGAGGAGGTGCAGAAGGAGTAATAAGCGTTGCCCAGTTTCCTGATAATGGTACACTTGCAAGTAATACTCAATATAATCCAAATGATACAATTGTAAAAATGGCATCAATTGAAGCAAATATGAAAGCATTATCGGAATTTGATGGAAATGCGAGTAAATTCAAAGGTGGAAAACGCCGTTATAAAAAAAGTAGAAAAAATAAGATAAAAAATAGGAGAAATAAATTAAAAAAAACTAAAAAAAATACCAAACGCAGAAAACAAACAAAAAAATAATCAAAAATACCAAACGCAGAAAACAAATTATCATTTAGTTTAACCGAATAATATTTTTGTCCATTGTAATAATATAAGTCAATGCCAACGGGTAAAAATTGGATCAATTTTATATATATAAATTTAGGTTTTATGGCATATATAATAGCTATGTATTATTTAACGTCAATTCAAGAAATAAAAGCTAATTGGCCACTGTATCGCTGCAATCCAATGTATATGCCTCTATCTGATAACATTGAAAAAGATTTTACTTATTGTATTCAAAACATTCAAGGTAATTTTATGGGTTATTTACTTCAACCATTAACGTTTATAACTTCTTCATTAACTGGAATATTGGGTAATTTTGTAGGTGAGATAAACACAGTGAGAGAAATGTTTAACAAAATAAGAACATTAACATCTGATGTTATTCAAAATGTTTTCGGTGTATTTTTAAATTTAATAATAGAATTTCAAAAAATTATTATAGGAATACGTGATTTAATGGGTAAAACAATTGGTATATTAGTAACATTATTATATGTAATGGATGGAAGCATAAAAACCATGAATAGTACATGGAACGGACCAACTGGACAATTAGTAAGAACTTTAGGTAAATGTTTTGACCCAGATACACAAATAGAATTGAAAAATGGTGAAATTGTTTATATGAAAGATATAAATTTGGGAGATATATTAAAAAATGGTAGTATTGTGATTTCAACAATGAAAATTGATAATAAAAATAACAGTGTACCGTTTTATTTGATAGAAAATGCGGGTGTAAATGGTGTAGATATAAAAGTAACCGGTTCTCATTTAATATTTGATAAAATTAATAAAAAGTTTGTGAAAATAGAAGAATATTCAAGAGCAAAAAAAACAGAAACTAAAGCAGAATGGTTTAGTTGTTTAATAACAAGTGACAATAAAATAGTAATAGGAAACGAGATATTTTGGGACTGGGAAGACCATTTTGCAATTTAGTTGGATGTATAATTTTCTTGAAGTATAATATATGGATCATAAAAATGGTATCTCATTTGAAAATATACAAAACAATTACAATAATTTGTCATATTTTGATCAATATGGTTCATCTGTATTAATGGTAATTTTGATAACAATTATATTAATACTTATGTGTTTATATTGTTTTGTAATGATAAATGTTCAGCCTATTAAAGATAATTGGGTAGCTGAAAGATGTTCGCCTAAAGTTATACCTTTTGCAGGATTGATTAATAAACCTGATGGAATGAGTATATCTGATTTCACTAAAGAAAATTTCAACTTTTGCACTACAAATATTTTAACAAGTATAACTGGTGAAATATTATCACCATTATCATTCACTACAAAAAAATTAACAGAACTCACCAGTTCTATCAGCAATTCATTGAATGAAATTAGAACAATGTTTGACAAAATAAGAACTCTCATGCAATCAATAAGTGAGGAAATTATGGGTCGTGTAATAAATACAACTATTCCTTTACAACAAATTATCATAACTGTTAAAGATATTATGTCTAAAGTACAGGGAATACTTGTTTCCAGTTTATTCATGTTTTTAGGTTCCTATTACTCACTTAAAGCACTCATGGGAACTATAGCACAATTCATAATAACTATATTAATAACATTAGCGTTTTTGATAGTGATAATGTGGATTACACCTTTTACATGGGGTGCGGCAATCGCAAATACAGGTATATTCATTGCATTATCGATACCAATGTCAATAATTTTAGTGTTTATGACTCAAATATTAAATGTTAGACCCGATTTATCAATACCAAGAATACCATCAGTTAAATGTTTTGATAAGAATACTTTGATTAAAATGAATGATGGAACAAACAAAACCATTTTTAATATACAAGTAGGAAATGTACTTGACAATAATAATATTGTTACTAGTAAAATTAAAGTTGTCACTGAAGGATCAATAATTTACGACTTGAATGGAATAATAGTATCAGACTCACATATCGTTAAATATAAATCTATGTGGATTCCTGTTAGCAAACACCCGTTAGCAAAAAAAATAAATTATAATGAACCACATTTATACTGCTTGAATACAAGTTCAAAAACTATTACTATAAATAATATGTGTTTTACAGACTGGGATGAGATTTTTGATGAAGATATTAATATTTTTAAAAAAATATTTAAAGAACACGGAATTGATAGTAATAATACAATAGATATTCACAAATATTTTGATGGAGGATTATCTGGAGATACAATAATAAAACTTAAAGATGGAACTCATAAAATGTTGCAAAATATTGACGTTAGAGATATTTTAGAGAACGGAGAGAAAGTTTATGGTTTAGTTCAAATCAATGGGAACGATTTGATAGGACAATATACTTATGATTTAGGAAAATCTAAAATAATTGTTGGAGCACCAAACATAAATATACAAAAATCAAATTTAATATCAATAAATTCATTAAATATTAAAAATCAAAAATTAAAAACTAAAAAAAAAATACTTTATCATTTACTTACTGATAGAAAAACATTTGTTGTTAATGAAATAAATATTTGTGATTATAACTCTGGAATTGATAAAATTTTAGGAAAAAATTAATAAAAATTTATTATCTATCAAATATGTATAATATGCATGAAATTTCAATATTTGGGTTCAAGATTAATCTTGAGATAATAATTCTAATTGGTATTATTTATTTAATCCTCGTTGTTAATACACTTTCCAGTTGTTCTAATATGTCTGCAATTATAGAAGGAATGGGAAATATGGCTGTTGCTGCAGGAAATGAAGCAAAAAATAAAGCGGCGTCAGGAAGTATGGCTCACGCAGCAGTATCAGCTGGAGTTGTAGGAGCAAAAGAAGGTGTAAAAATTATATCCAAAGAAGGTTTTATCGGAGCAAACACAAATTATGGCAACTCTTCAGGTTATACACTTGGTGATCACAGCAAAGTTAATACTTCTTCTTGGGGAATGCCTAATTTAGTTGTAAGAGCAAACAAACCACTTTCTAAAGCTGTTAAGGAAATTATTAATAGACCTAATGGACCATTACCTTTACCAGAAGGGGAAATGTTTTTATTTGATAGCATACCATTTAAACCTGAATGTTGCCCGAGCACTTATTCAAGTTCTATGGGTTGTGCTTGTATGAACACAGATACTTATAACTACTTAGTAACACGTGCTGGTAATAATGTACCTTATAGTGATTACTAAATATTATAACGTTATGAATATACATTATAACTTATCGTAACAATATTATTTCTCTCGTAATAATGAAGAGAGAAATAATATTTATTTATTTATTTATTTATTTATTTATTTATTTATTTATTTAGATGTCAGTATCAAGAGATTCAGACGCATCACATGCATCAAATATATTTATATGTGATTTTATATCACTATCAATAACAACAGACTTGCTTGTTTCAAAGATATGTATTTTTGATTTTTGCTCATTATATTTTTCTTCTAACGAAGTAATCTTATCAATAATTGTATCAAGACGTGCTGTTGTTTGAATACAATTCGAATATGTTTCTTTAAGATTCATTAAACCATTTTTAGACTTCAATAAATAATGTGTAATATCTTTAGCGTCAATATCATTACTTTTTATAAAACATAAACTTTTTTGAACTATTCTATCTATTTTTTTTATAGCTTCGTCTCTACTATCATTCCGATACCATCTAAGAAAACGTTCAGGTATATAACCTTGTTTTTCTATATTCAAAAATACCCCTGAAGTTGAAAGCTTTGTATTAATTTGTAATGATGTTATAACTTTAAGATTTATAATTACTTCATCTAAATCTGGATTTACCATTTTATATATATTATATTTTAATTCTAAATTATTATATTATTAAATATATCAAGTTCCAGGAACGATTCCGCTTTTGTGAAGCAAAAAAAAGTAAATTATATAAATCTTTTTTTTTGCATAGAAAAATATTATTATTTTCATTTTAATCATGAAAATTACGCTTTTGACTTGCGAAGGTCGGATTGTTTTCCCCCGTTAGCTTTCCAATTACATGGTGTTGGTTTTCCAGTTTCACGTATTCGCAAACGGGGGGTTATGTTGGCTTTCCACCAATGATCGGTTCCGTAACCTACTCTAATATTTAGACATACATACCAAACGGAACAATATTTTTTTTTTCATCCATTTTTATTAATTTATCAACAATATCTTTAGTTACTGTATACGGGAACAATACTTTCAAATTCATTTCTTCTTCAAATAAATTAGAGTCTGGTTTCATGAGACGATATAAATTTAATTTTGTATAAATAATTTCAAGACATCTTTTTAAATTTCTAACACCTTCCTCTTTACCACACAAATTCTCAATTATATAATGACACGTTTCATCCGGTATAATAATATCAGTATTTTTGAACTTTACTTGTTCTTGTATTTTTGGTAATAAATAATTATTTGTAATAATTGTTTTTTGTTTTTGATTATATCCTGATGTCTGGATTCTATACATTCTGTCCCTCAAAATTGGATTTATTTTGCTTTCGTCATTATAACTGAAAATGAACAAACATTTACTTAAATCAAAATCAATTTCTGCAAAATATTTATCGTGAAATTGCATATTTTGCGTTGTATCAGTCAAATGTGTCAAAATACCTGTAATTTCTTCCCCTTTAGGTGTATCACTTATTTTATCCAATTCATCAAAATATATCACTGGATTCATACATTTACAATCAACCAATATTTGAACAATTTTTCCCCATGTACTACCTTCATATGTATATGAATGACCTTCTAAGAAACTACTGTCTGTTGCACCACCCAACGCAATAAATGCAAAAGGTCTATTAAGGATTTTACTAATACCTTCCTTAACGAGCGATGTTTTTCCTGTACCCGGATTTCCATGAATCGCAATTGCACAACCAACAGCTTTAGGATTTGTTATTAATTGACCAAGTATTTGCATAATTTGCATTTTAGCATCATTTAAACCATAAACAGCTTCATCTAAAGTTTTTTTAGCATTTTCCATAAAATCATGACATTTTTCAACACCATCATCGATATTAACAGGAAGAGTTTCATATTTGCCAAAAGGTAATCGCATAAATGTATCAACCCAATTTTTTATTTTATAGAATTCTCCGCTTCCTGGTTCCATATAAACGAGCGAATTAATCTTTTTCATTGCGGCCCCTTTGAATAATATAGGCATGTCAGACTCAAGTAAAGTCATTCTATATGGTTTTTCTATACATGTAGTTTTATTAATTAAGTTTAATTCAGTAATAATTTTACTCTGTTCAGCAATACCTATTTTTTTAAAGAACGAGACGTCGTTCATTGTATTTTTTTCACGCATAATCTTTTTGAAGTCTTTCAAATTTTTATCTCTACATTTTTTATCCTTCTTGTTTTGTTTTGACTTATTATTTTTAATATCTTCTTTGCAAACATCAATACATTTTTGGATCGTTTTATTTTTGCTATCTCCTAAATATATTTCTTCTAATTTAGAAAGTATATCATTAGTTTTTATAATAGTAGTATTGTCTTCGGTTTCAATGGTTTTATCATTTTTTTTTTTAGATTTTTTTTCATCTACAGAATCATCTCCTGAATCATTTTCAACACTACAAAGAGAATCATCTGTTTCAGAATCATCCGCTTCAGAATCATCCGTTTCTGAATCATCATCAGTTTCCCATTCATCTTCGGTATCGTCATTTACTGCACCAATATTAAATATTATATTATATTTATTAGATTTTTTTCTTGAATTATATTCATCTTCATCATCTGTGGATTCCGTTTCATAATCCGAATCCGAATCCGAATCCGAATCATAATCTGTTTCCTCTTCTTCTCTTATAACCTTTCTACGCTTATTTTTAACAGGTTTAACTTCTTCTTCTTCTTCTTCAGAATCAATACGTTTCTTATTACTACTTTTATCTTTTTTTTTTGTGTTCTTTCTTTTTATCAATTCATCGTCTTTAATAATTTTTTCAATCTTGTTATGACTTTTTATTTTTTTTGATATATGTTTTGACGGGAAAATTTTGCTCAAAAACTTATTATACTCGTGTTTACTCATTTCTACTTCTTCATTTTCATCATAATCACTACTATCAGTTAAATAATCATCTTCACTGCTTGAATCTTTATTTTTTTTTGTCTTATATGATAAGTCTTGTCTTTTCATGATTTCTTTTTTAGATTGTTTGTTTTTGGTGTCACGTGCCATTTTGTTAAAAATATTTATATATCTACTTATTAGCATTAAATTCAAATCAATTTTATTTTACTAAAATAAAATTGTCAGGTAAACCTTCGACGTCTTTTCAACATCTTTTCAACATCTTTTTCAACACCTTTTCAACACGGTATTGAAAAGAGACTGTAGATATAATAATATTATTCTCACTTCACAAAAAGATAATAATTTATTTATTAAGTGAATAAAATAAAATTGATTTAAAAATCTAAATCTAAATATTACAATATAATATAACAAATGTCTAAATACTCTAATTTAAATTCGGTGAAATGTTCTAAAATTGTTGGTATTCAATTTAGTATTTTATCTCCAGAAGAAATATTGAAAGGATCAGTTGCCGAAATAACAAACAGAGATACATATATAAATAATAAACCTGTAATAGGGGGGCTTTTTGATCCAAGAATGGGTGTTTTGGAACCCGGATTGATATGCCCAACAGATGGGTTAGATTATATGACCACTCCAGGTTATTTTGGTCATATCGTATTAGCTCGTCCTGTATTTTATATTCAATATATAAATACTATTTTGAAATGTTTAAGATGTGTTTGTTTCAAATGTAGCAAATTATTAATAAATAAAGAAAAATATAATCAAGCAATGAAACTTCAAGGAGAGAATAGATGGAAATATGTATTTGCATTAGGAAGTAAAATTAAAAGATGCGGTGAAGATACTGAAGATGGTTGTGGTTGTTTACAGCCAACAAAAATAAGAAAAGAAGGATTAGCTTCTATATTTGCTGAATGGAAAAATACTGAAGATGGGGGTGAAAATATTGTAGTTCCTTTGACACCTGAGGTAGTTTTAAAAATATTCAAGAGAATATCGGACGAAGATGTTACCTTTATGGGATTCAGTCCTATTTGGTCACGTCCGGACTGGATGATTTGTCAAATAATGTCTGTTCCACCTCCATCAGTTAGACCATCTGTAAAACATGATGCACAACAAAGATCAGAAGATGATTTGAGTCATATATTGGTTAACATTATAAAAACAAATAAAACTTTACAAGAAAAAATACAAAATAATGCTGCTGCAAATGTGATAGATGATTGGACTACTGTTTTACAATATTATGTAGCAACACAAGTTGATAATAAAATGCCTGGTGTTGCTTCCGTTGCACAAAGGTCTGGAAGACCATTGAAATCAATTAAAGATAGATTGAGTGGAAAAGGTGGTCGTATGAGAGGAAATTTGATGGCAAAACGTGTAGATTTTAGTGCCCGTTCAGTTATTACAGCTGATCCAAATATCTCAATTAGTGAATTAGGAATTCCTATGAAAATAGCCAAAAATATTACCAAACCTGTTGTAGTAAATAAGATTAATAAAGCATTTCTTACAAAATTAGTGAAAAATGGCCCTGATATTCATCCGGGAGCAAAAATTTTGGAGAAGAAAAATGGTGAATCGATTACATTGCGTTATATAAAAAACTCAATTGTTCTAGAAGAAGGTGATATTGTTCATAGACATATGATGGACGGAGATGCAATTTTGTTTAATAGACAACCTACACTTCATAGAATGAGTATGATGTGTCATATTGCAAAAATTATGACACGTGGAGATACATTCCGAATGAATGTAGCAGATACAAAACCATATAATGCCGATTTTGATGGAGATGAGATGAATTTACACATGCCGCAAGATCCAGAGTCAGAAGCAGAATTAAGATATTTAGCAGCAGTGCCGTATCAAATTATAAGTCCAGCGAATAATTCGTCAATTATTGGTATTTATCAAGATTCTATGCTTGGATGTTATCAATTCACAAGAGAAGATATTAAATTCACACCAAGAGATGCAATGAATATGTTGATGATGTTTAACGGGGTTAATGAGAATGAATTTGCAAAAAATTTGGCTAAAAATAACGCAAATAATTTAGGTAATGTATTGACGAGCTTTGATTTATTAAGTCAAATAATGCCGCCTTTATCATTACGATATAAAACTAAAGCTTTCAATGATGAAAAAGATGATTACAAAACATCTAATACAGTATTGGAGATCAAAAATGGTGAATACATTCGTGGACAAATGGACAAAGGAGTTTTAGGTGCAGGAACTAAAGGGTTACTTCATAGAACATGTAATGATTTTGGAAATATGGCCTCCGCTAAATTTATTGATGATTTACAAAATATTATTACAGAATATATGAAATCAAGCTCATTTAGTGTCGGTATTAGTGATTTGGTTTCAGATGATAAAATTAACAATGAAATTATCAATATTATAACTAAAAAAAAAAATGATGTCAAAGATTTGATTGACCAAACGCAAATTGGTGTTTTTGAGAACAATACAGGAAAAACTAATGAACAAGAATTTGAAACTAAAGTCAATAATATTTTAAATCAAGCTACATCTGAAGCTGGAAAAATTGGGTTACGAAGTTTGGGAAAAGACAACCGATTTGTTACAATGGTTAATGCTGGGTCAAAAGGATCTGATTTAAATATATCCTTTATGATTTCATGTCTTGGTCAACAAAATGTTGATGGAAAACGTATCCCTTATGGTTTTGAAAACCGCACATTACCGCATTACAGTAAATTTGATGATTCACCAAGTGCTCGTGGTTTTGTTGAAAGTTCTTACATTAACGGATTATCTCCACAAGAATTATTCTTTCATGCAATGGGTGGGCGTGTAGGTTTAATTGATACAGCTGTAAAATCTGTCACATGGGATACACAAATCATTATCATTGAAAATAAAATGGCTAATTATACCGAGATTGGAAAGTGGATTGACCATAAATTAGATGATCGTGAAAATAAATCAAAAGTTCAACATTTTACAGAAAGACGAATGGAGTTATTGAATATTAATGACGGCGATGTTTATATTCCTACAACTGATGAGAACGGAATTGTTACATGGGGAGCAGTAACAGCTGTTACAAGACATGATCCAGGAACAGCATTATACGAAATAAAAACTTCCGGAGGTAGAAGTGTTACTGTAACTGAAAGTAAATCACTTCTTATTTGGAATGAAGAAGAATCCAAGTTTATTCAAACTAATACACCAGAAATTAAAATAGGCGATTATTTACCTGTCACGTTACAACTTTGTAATCCTCCTGTTATTGTTGATAGTATTGATATACCAAAATATACTTGTAATAATGTAAATAGTGAATCGACTTTTTATGACAAATTTGATTTGAATGAAGAAAATGGAATTTTAATTGGACTATTTATAGCAAATGGTGATGTTCATAATGACACTATTAACATAAGACAAAATTGCGAAGATATAAATAATTTTGTAAAAAAATGGTTTGATAAGTATTCTATTATTTACACAGAAAATACAAATATTTGTGGGATATCAGCATATAGCCCAATTTTAACCAGATTTATAACTGAATTACTTGGTGATGAAGAAGACAAGAAACATGTTCCTGTTGCATCTTTTACAGCGTCTGAACCATTTATTATTGGATTATTGAATGGTTATTTCACAGGAGATGCAATTATTGGAGAAAATAACATTAAATCTTCTTCTTCATCAAGAAGATTGATAGAAGATATTAATATGTTATGCTCAAGAATAGGCGCATTTGGTAAAGTATTTGAAACCATAAATAACAAGTCATCGTTTACATTATCTATCTCTTCTAATTGGGGTAAAATATTCACAGATAAAGTAAATCTTATATCAAATAAAAAGAATCAACAACTTAAAGATATTATATGGAATGATGTAGATACAAATTTCAAGCAACATAATGATGTAGTCTTGGATGCTATTACTGAAATAAATATAATCGGAGTTGAAAATAATCCAAAGATGTATGACTTGACAATACCTTCCACTTTAAATTTTGGATTGGCTAACGGTCTGCAAGTTGCCGATACAAGTACTACAGGATATATACAAAGACGATTGATCAAAGGATTGGAAGATTTAATGGTTAATTATGATATGACGATCAGAACAAATAAAAATAAAATTGTTCAGTTCAAATATGGCGATGATAATATTGATACTATAAAAGTTGAAAATCAAATTATGCCTATTGTCTCTATGAGTATTCAAGAGATTTATTCCCATTTTAATATTCCTGAAGAAAACGAAAATTTTAAATTGTTATCTAATATTCTACTTAAATCAACATTAACACGTTTCAAAAAACAACAACCACAACTTGTTGCGATTTGTAGTAAATATACTGATATGATGATAAAAGTTAGAAGCGATATAATCAAAAATGTATTCAAGAACAAAGATGATTCAGTTGTAAATTGTCCTGTTGCGTTTTCATATATTATTGGTAATGTTCAAGGTCAATGTAATATCAATAACTCTTCATTGGTAGATATTACTATTGTTGAAGCTTTTGAAATGATTGAATACGCTTACGCAAAGTTAGAACAGATTTATTACGCACCACCAACAATGTTATTCAAAACGTTATATTATTACTATTTATCTCCTAAAGATTTGTTGATTGTAAAGAGATTTAATAAAAATGCACTTACTGTTCTTTTGGATACAATCATACTTGACTATAAACGTGCAATTGTTGCACCTGGAGAAATGGTGGGAATGATTGCAGGACAAAGTATTGGTGAAGTATCAACACAAATGTCAGTTCCATATAATACGCAGCATAAAATTTTAATTAAAAATAAAGAAACAGGAATATGCGAGTTAAAAACAATTGTTGTTGGCGAATTTATTGATGATATTATTCATAATAATAAACAATTAACTTTTAATACAGGACATCCAGATAGTGTTGAAACTATACTTGAAACGGATAATAATGAATATTATATTCAAAGTGTAGGCGAAAAAGAAAATATTCAATGGAGTAAAATATCTCATGTCAGCAAACATCCTGTAAATGGTCAGTTTATGAAAATACAAACAAAGAGCGGACGAATTGTTGAAACAACACCAAGTCACAGTCATCTTATTAGAGAAAATCATAAAGTTGTACCTATTGTTGGAAAAGATATGAAAGAAGGAATGCGTATACCAGTATGTAAAAAAGCACAAAATTTATTTACAAATGAAACTATTACTCTAAAAAATAATATTATACTAAAATTAGATAAACAATTTGGATGGTTTATTGGTGCTTATTTAGCAGCAGGGAATTTAAATTATAATGAAATTAGTATTACAAATGTTTCAGATGTTTATGTTAAAAACATTCAACAAATGGCTTCAGTATTTGGAAAATTATGTCGTGACGAACAAAAACAAGGAGAATTTTGTTTATCAAATACAGTCAAATTTAATTTTCCAGAACTTGCTTATTTGCTTTTGAATACATGTGGGACGAGCTGTTATGTTAAACGTGTTCCTGATTTTGCGTTTACAGCATCCGATGAGTTTAAATCTGGATTGTTTCAAGGTTATTTTGATGGAAATGGACAATTTCAATGTGATAAAAATCGCCACCAAATTAGATGTTGTGGTCGTAGTGAACAATTAATAAAAGACCTCGCACTGATTTTAAATTATTTTGATATATTTGGCTACATTAATTGTGAAAACAAAAATAATAATAAATTATATCATTTAAATATTTCGTCAAAGTATGCTAATATTTATCAAGAAAAAATTGGTTCAACCATTAATGCTGATAAATTACAAAATATTGTTAGTTATATTTCTAGAACAGATGTTAAATTATTAAGAGAACAAATTGATAAAATTAATGGACTTGGTGAAATAATTGCTCATTGTGGAAAAACATTACAATTGCCCGAACAAAGCAAAATTTACGGTTATTGGAAAAATAAAGAAAGTATTGGACGTAGAACATTAGAAATGTATTATGAAATATTCAAAAATCATCAAGACTCAAATAAAATTCATAATGAGTTAATTCTTATCGAACAGGCAATTCAATCACATGTTGTTTGGGATGAAATAATTCATATTGAGTATTACACACCAGAACAAAATAATTATGTTTATGATTTCACTGTTCCTGGCGATCAAACATTTATGACTGATTATGGTGTGCTTGTGCATAATACACTAAATACATTTCATTTTGCTGGAGTTGCATCAAAATCTAATGTAACACGTGGTGTTCCAAGAATAGAAGAAATTTTGTCTTTATCAAGCGAACCAAAAAATCCGTCATTAACAATTCGTTTAAAGGAAGAAGATGAAACACAAAAGGATAAAGCTCGTTCGATAATGTATATGTTGGAGCATACAAAATTACAATCGATTGTAAAATCTATAGAAATTTGTTTCGATCCTGATGATTTGAATACATTGATAGATGATGATAAAGAGACAATCTCACAATTCAAAGAATTTGAGAATATGGTTTCAGAATGTGCAGAGGTGAATTTGAGTAATGATGAAGATACAAAATCAAAATGGATAATACGAATGGAAATGGATGCAGAAATTATGTTGGATAAAAATATAACTATGGATGATGTTAATTTCACATTGAAAAATTCTTATGAAAATCAGATAAATTGTATTTATTCCGATTACAATTCTGATAAATTAATATTCAGAATTAGAATGAATGAAGTGATTAAATCAGGAACAAGTAGAGGTGGACAAAAGAAAACAAAGGTAAACCCATTAGACCAATCTGACCAGATTTATATATTGAAAAATTTACAAGACCAAATATTACAAAATATTGTATTAAGAGGTGTAAAAAATATAAATAAAGTCATTTTACGAAAAGTTAAAAATAACGTATTTGAAAATAATGGAGTTTTTGCAAAAAAAGATATTTGGGTTTTAGATACTGTTGGAACAAATATGTTAGATGTTCTTGCATTGGATTATATTGATGCATCCAAAACATTAAGTAATGATATTGTAGAAGTATTTAAGACATTAGGAATTGAAGCAGCACGACAATCAATTTATAATGAACTTGCAGAAGTAATTGAATTTGATGGTACATATATAAATTATCACAATTTTAGTGTTTTGGTTGATAGAATGACATTCACAAGTAAAATGATTTCAATTTTCAGACATGGTATCAATAATGACAATATAGGACCAATAGCAAAAGCATCTTTTGAGGAAACACCAGAGATGTTCTTGAAAGCAGCAAGACATGCTGAATTGGATACTTTACGAGGTGTTTCAGCAAATGTAATGTGTGGTCAGGAAGGATATTATGGAACAAGTTCGTTTCAAGTTGTTTTAGATATAGAAGAGATGCAGAAACTTGAAAATATAAGCCAATATAAACCAGTTGATGAAATAGATGAAATTGATAAATTCTTTGGTGACGTAGAAAACCCTGACGACCCGTGTGGTATAAATAAAATTGCTATTCAAAATAATGTAATCAATATAAAATCGTCATATGTTAGCAACGATAATGATTATAATCCAGGTTTTTAGATTTATACTGTTTATACCCTTGAATATTTCAAATAAAAAAAAATTTATTATTATTTACGATTATGCTTTCAAAGTTGCAAATATTTTTTTGTGAAGCAACAAGAATATTATTCTTATTTATTATAATTCTTATTATGTATTAAACATTTAATATATAATAATATTATGGAAATTTTTTTAATTGTAATAGAAAAAATATTTGGTACAAAAAATTTCACAAATAATACTCTTATAGGGTTATTATTTAATATTTTTAAAAATACTTCTGATATTAATATAATAAAAAAATATAGTTTTATAAAAAAAACATTAGATAATTGTTTTTTGAATAACTACGATAAAGAAGATTTTCTCAATATTTTGAATAAAATACAAAGAATAAGTTTTGCTTTAAGTAGATTTTCACATATTTGTAAATTTAAAAAAAGTAAAATAATAGTAAATGAAGATATGTCATTAACACCAATTAAAATATACGACAAAGGTATTATTTGTTTATATCAAAATAAATACCGATATTTATTCAACATTAACGATTTGATAAATATTATTAATAATGCTTTAACAAATTCAAATTTTTTTTTCTCTAAGCCTTTAGTTATTAAAAATCCATTTAACAATATTCCATTTAATAAGTCTTCATTATATAATATTTATTTTTTTATAAGATTCCAAACATTAGTGATTCCGGACTTAATACATAAGTATTTTTTAACAAATTTTAATTTGTGTGATTTTACTAGAAAATTTGAATATTTGATTAGAGAAAATATTATTGATAATTATATCCCGAATAATACTGAAATTGTATTATGTAATTTAATTATTGAAATGATTTATGTATATAATATATGTAATAATAGAAAAAATATAAAAATTTCTTCTGATTTTCCAATCAAACAAATTGTTATTATATTTACACCATATTTGAAGTTGTATCTAAAATATAAATATTCTTTAATATTTGATAATAAAGATGATGAAAAAAAAATATTGTTTTCAAAATTGCGAGAATTTTATAATTATAATCCAAATTTTAGTAGAAAAATACTTTTATTAGAGAATACAATTGGAAATAAAAATAAATATACACATTCTTTTGATTATAAACATATAACATATAAAAGAGAACCAGTACGTGATATACTTATCGTAGAACCATAGGTTCTTCAACATTTTTTCAACACACAATTCCGCTTGTGGTCGGGTGTTTTTGCTACGCAAAAAATATTAATCACAATTCCGCTTTCAACGTCTTACTTTGTTGAAAAGAGTCGGGTGTTTTTGCTACGCAAAAAATATTAATACTCTTCTCTCACAAAAGAATTATATAATTTACTTTTGAGAGAAAAAAAAAGAATTTTATAATTTACGTTTGAGAGAAAAAAAAAGAATTTTATAATTTACTTTTGAGATAAAAAAAAAGAATTATATAATTTACTTTTGAGAGAAAAAAAAGAATTATATAATTTACTTTTGAGAGAAAAAAGAATAGTTAAAATACAATTATACTTTTGAGAGAAAAAAAAACCGACTCTTACTATATTGAAAGCGGAATTGTGATCATTGAAACAAAAAAATATTAATACTCTTCTCTCAAAAAAGAATTATATAATTTACTTTTGAGAGAAAAAAAAAGATTTATATAATTTACTTTTGAGAGAAAAAAGAATAGTTAAAATACAAATATACTTTTGAGAGAAAAAAAAACCGACTCTTACTATATTGAAAGCGGAATTGTGATCATTGAAACAAAAAAATATTAATACTCTTCTCTCAAAAAAGAATTATATAATTTACTTTTGAGAGAAAAAAAAAGATTTATATAATTTACTTTTGAGAGAAAAAAGAATAGTTAAAATACAAATATACTTTATTTATCAAAATCATTGAAACAAAAAAATATTAATACTCTTCTCTCAAAAAAGAATTATATAATTTACTTTAGAGAGAAAAAAAAAGATTTATATAATTTACTTTAGAGAGAAAAAAAAAGATTTATATAATTTACTTTTAGAAAAAAAAGAAGATTTATATAATTTACTTTTGAGAGAAAAAAAAACCGACTACAAGCGGAATTGTGATACTTTATTTATCAAAATCATTGAAACAAAAAAATATTAATACTCTTCTATCAAAAAAGAATTATATAATTTACTTTTGAGATAAAAAAAAAGATTTATATAATTTACTTTTGAGAGAAAAAAGAATAGTTAAAATACAAATATACTTTATTTATCAAAATCATTGAAACAAAAAAATATTAATACTCTTCTCTCAAAAAAGAATTATATAATTTACTTTTGAGAGAAAAAAAAAGATTTATATAATTTACTTTTGAGAGAAAAAAGAACCGTCTCTTTTCAACAAAGTAAGACGTTGAAAGCGGAATTGTGATTAATATTTTTTGCGTAGCAAAAACACCCGACTCTTTTCAACAAAGTAAGACGTTGAAAGCGGAATTGTGAAAGCGGAATTGTGAATCGTTTAAAATATAAGAATATAATATGTATACATATATATAATACAAATGAATATATATTACGGAATTCTAGATAACAAAATTGACGTAACTGATATTTGTTTAGAAAAATTAACAAAAAATAATATTATTTATATTCCATCAGGGGATGCGAATAGAGCAGTATTTTTTACAGACCCTTTACTAGATGTTCATAAATGTATAATTATACTAAACAATAATGTATTAACAGAATATGATGAATTTACCGAATTAACAATAAATATAATAGATAATACAATTCAATTAGATGTTATTTATCAAAAACTAACCAAAATACATAGTAAGTTAAAAATAAAGTATGGAAGTTTAAAGGATGAATTGCCAGAACAAAAAATGGTTGTGAGATATTTAAAGGGTCATGAAAAAGTTTTAGAAATCGGTGGGAATATAGGAAGAAACTCTTTGGTTATTGCTTCTATATTAGACAATCCTTCCAATTTTGTAACGTTAGAAAGCGATGTAAATATAGCAGAACAATTAAAAGAAAATATGGTTTTAAATAATTTAAATTTTCACATAGAAAGTTCTGCATTATCAAATAGAACATTAATTCAAAGTGGTTGGAATACAATACCTAGTGACATTTTACAAAAAGGTTATAAGTTCGTAAATACCATTACATTAAGTAATTTAATAAATAAATATAATATTGTATTTGATACATTAGTACTTGATTGTGAAGGTGCTTTTTATTATATTTTAATGGATGTGCCTGAAATATTGAATAATATTAATTTAATTATTATGGAAAATGATTATTTTGAAAAATCAAAAAAAAACTATGTGGATGAAATATTAAAAAAAAATAATTTTGTGGTAGATTATAAAGAATCTGGAGGATGGGGATGTTGTTTTGATAATTTTTATGAAGTATGGAAAAAACGACAATAAAACCGACGTATGAAAGGTATAAAACACCGTCTTTATAATACTAACAATATATAACTAAATGGTTAAATATTGTTTCGAACGATGCGGATTCAATCCCAGTAGTAAATTTATTGTAAATAAAATAGCGAAGAACCAAACTATACTAAAACTATACTAAAAAATTAACGGAATTAAATTATTTGAACGCATTGAAAAAGTATCTACTGTTGATGAACTTTTATAATCTGTAAATAGGAAAACAAAAGCGGAAACACAATATAAAAAGACTCCCTTTTTGTTAATACATATTACAGGAAATAGTGGATGGGTTCGTGAACAATGGCTTTGGGACGATGGTATTGTGGCTTTGGGACGATGGTATTGTGGCTTTGGGACGATGGTATTGTGGCTTTGGGACGATGGTATGGTGGCTTGGGAGACGATGGTACTGTGGCTTTGGGACGATGGTTTTTGGATGATAACATGATGTGTTTATTCGGAAGATTTTTCTATAATTAATTTAATTTTTTTATTTTTTTTTGTTTTATTTAAATTATATTTAAGTTTATCTCGTTTCGTATTATCATTTTTTTTAGCTACTGGTATTATTTCTTCCTCTTCTTTTAATCTAATCAAACCCATATCTTTTGGCAATGGTATTATTTTTTCATCTTTTGGTAATGTCATTCTTTCTTCATCTGTTGTTGCTAATGTCATTCTTTCTTCATTATTCTTTAATTCTCTTATTTCATCTATAATACTTTTTTTATCATCAACATTATTTGGAATATTATCTTCAATTATTATTAATTTATTCTTTATTGTAAATGTTTTTTTTGAAAATTGAATTAGAAAATCTTCAATATCGACAGCTGACTCTATTTTTCCCAAACAATCTTTATTTTTACCAAACGCATCATTGATTGAAATAAAAATGTCTTTTTCATTGTTTTCAATAATTTTTAAAATAGGGTTTTTTAGATGTGTTAATCCTGGTAACATAATAAATACAAATTTATTTGTATCATTTGTATCATTTATATCTCCATATGCTAAAAATATATCTTTTTTATATTTAGTCTGTAATATAGTTTTTTGCGAAATAAAAAAACAAGGGATTTTATATTTTTTAATTAATAACCATATATCAAAAGTAGTAATAAAATAATTATCAGAGTAAATAAAGTTTTCAAATGTTAAATTTTTATTTTTGACACGGTCTCCTAATATTTTCTTACCTTCTAAAATCAATACATCTATTATTTTAGCTTCATATTTATCTATATATTTTTTATACTCATTAAATATTTCATTTTTAATTGTATTTATAGTTTTTTTTTCTCCTGTTTTTTTCTCTATTATATCAATAATACAATTGAATGTGCATTTGAATAAACTATCGTAAACTATTTCATTATAATTCTTTGGGAAACATTTATTCCATTTTGATGAAGTAATCTTCTTTTTAATTACCATATTACATTCTCTTGATGGTTTTGTCAAAGAAGTTACTATATTTTCATATGTTTGCGATATAATTGGTTCAGCCTCATCATAAGAATTAAATTTGACATATTTATTGATAGTTTTTTCTTCAAGACTTTCAAAATATTCTTGTGTTAATAATGATTGTAACATTATTATTTCATCATCTTTTAAATTATATCCAATTTTATTAAATGATAAATATATTTGAGGTTGAAGCATAAACGATTTAATTCTTTTATACCTTATAAACTCATCAGCCATTTTACCAAAATATATCAGTTCGTTTGTTTTCTGTGTAATTAAATTTTTTTCTGGTATGATTAATTTACAATATTCATTATCTTCAATAAAAGCACATAAATTTGTAGATGCTAAACATGTTTCTTTATTTTTTACAATACATGTAGAAACTTCTTTTATAACTTTGTAATAATTATTATCTCCTATAAATTGAATTTTATCTCCAACAAGTTCTTTCAATAATAAAGTAAGATTGTTTAATTTATTTGTATAAACCATATATTCCTTTGATATAACCTCTTCAATTTTCTCTCTTATATCCAGATTCTCATAATCATTTATTAAAATACGAATAGTATTTCTAAAAACATTGAAAAAATTGGTTTCCATTTTTATTTTTTCTATATATTCAATTCTTTCTGAATCTACTGTAATTGATGTAGTTATAGGTATTTCACTTGAAATCATAGGACGATTTTTTATATCAACAATATAGTTATCGTTTTTAAATGAAGGAATATTATATTTTCCTTTAATTTCTTTTTCCAATATTGGTTCTGAAAGTTGCACAAATTGATTTGTTTCTGTTAATATACCAATAACATATTCATCTTCCACAATCTTTAACATTGGTTTACAAGGAATTTCTGATACAGCATCTTTTACTTTTCTATTTTTACTCCTTTGTTCAAGTGTTAATAAAAAATCCATTGTATTTTTATAAGTATTCCATAAATTTATATCATTCATAAAAACATAATCTATATTTACTTTTAATTCTTCATTCATCGCTGAAGGATAACAAGGAATAAAAGCTTTTATATCATATGCTGGATCTTGAGCCATTACACCAATTACTTTATTATTAAAATTAACCACCAATTTGCTTATAATATATTTGTAATTATATAATTTCTTAATCAAACTATAGAGAAGTATCGCAGGTTTTGCATTATATATATGTGGAGATACAAGACCGCCAACAGGCATACTCGGTAATGGTCGGCAAATTTCGTTAAAAAAAGGCTTGATTATTTCGTTTAAAACACTTTTTATACTTTTACTTATTGTTGGGTCATATTCAATAAACATTTTTGTTACTGTATTTTTTTTTTCATTTGTAGTATATGAATATATCGGTTCATAAAAATTATCTTCTTTCAATAAAAATAAACTTGGTTTTCGTGTTTCATAAAATTCTCTTGAATAATGGTTAGATGGACAAATAATTTCAACATTATTTGTTATATCATCATTAGGTATATTTAAAATTATTAAATTTATTCCAAAAGGAAATATATCTTTATTTGGCATACAAATAATATCCCACAAGTATTTATAATCTATTATTACGTCGTCATCATTTAAATAATCAATAAAATTCTCAAACGCAGACATAACTTTTTTATAATAGAATTTATCTTCATTTTTTGACATATCTAATTTACTATAAAGTCTTGAAGGATATTTGTCGTTACTTTTAGTTGGGTCAATTACTTTGTCCAAATTATTGAAATCTGTTACTAAATTTCCGTTTTGATATTTTATGAATTCATCTACAGTTAGAGATTTGATAATTCTCTTCTTCATATCAATTACAGATAAATTATTTGATATTTTGCCAGTATCCAAATTTTTTGTTGCGAAAAAAAGGGCATCTGATATAGATGCTATAAAAGACTGTTTTTCATTTATTTCCACACCATGTCTAAGCAAACAAGCATGATTTGGTTTTAAATTTGTATTTGTTTTACTTATTTGACAATCTGCATTTACTTCATGTAACATATTCTGTATTTGAAAAGGTAAATACCCCCATCTACCCGGTGTTAAAGGAAATTTATCTGGACCTTTTATATAATCATCTTGTTCTTTTTTTTTTGATTTGACATCCTCTTTTTCGTCTTGAGTACACTTTTTTTTAGCTATTATTCTGCCTTCAGTATTCCATTTATCAAAACAACAAGGTAAACAATAACCATCAGGGTGTTTATCTGGTTGATAACCCGGATACCTTTTATAATCTTCACTACCTTTTTTTGGTTTGTAAAATTCATAAATATAATGTCCTGGTATTACCTTCTTTGCTTTATCAGGCAATATTTTACCACAAGTAGGATGGACTAATTCAGTTGAACCATCTTTCATAATAACTTTTTTAAATTCTGACGGGTCGATTGGTGTATTTGTTTTTAAACACCAATATCTTGGACATAAATAGTTATTTTGTTTATTTTTGTCTGAACCATATTTGATAACATCTTCATCTCTCAAAAAACCTGGATGTTCTTTTTTAAGTTTTATGAGTTTTTCATCCGTTATTATTACTGGTTGTCTTTTCTGATGTGATTGACAAATTTTAGAATAAGCGTCATAATTTCCTACTGATTTTTTTAATATTAATACTTTATCTTTTTTTTCAATCTCATCTTGAAAATAATTTCTTAAAATCAATCCATCTATATTCATAACCATATTTTCTTCTTCTACTTCTTTCTCTCCTTCTTCTTCCTCTACTTCTTCTGCTTCTTCTTCTAATTCTTCTTCTTCCTCTTTTAATTCTTCTTCTTCTTTTAATTCTTCTTCTTCCTTTTTTAATTCTTCTTCTTCCTTTAATTCTTCTTCATCCTCCGCTTCTTCTTCTTCTTCTTCTTTTAATTCTTCTTTTTCTTCTTCTAATTCTTCTTCTTCTTCTTCTTCTTCTGTTTCTTCTTTTAAGTCTTCTTCTTCTTCTGTTTCTTCTTTTAAGTCTTCTTCTTGTTCTTCTTCTTTTTCTTCTTCTTTTAATACTTCTTCTTTAAAAAATAAGGCTTTTTTTTCTTGTAAAATAGGTTGAGAAATAGAATCAGCACTTTTTTCACTCGCAATAGAATCAGCACTTTTTTCACTCGCAATAGAATCAGCACTTTTTTCACTCGCAATAGAATCAGCAATTTTTTCACTCGCAATAGAATCAGCACTTTTTTCACTCGCAATAGAATCAGCACTTTTTTCACTCGCAATAGAATCAGCAATTTTTTCACTCGCAATAGAATCAGCACTTTTTTCACTCGCAATAGAAGAACCGCTGTTACTATTTACCATACCGCCATCATATTCCTTCTCTTTATCTTCATCAATACTTTCATCATCATCTTCATATTCTTCATCATCGTCGAAAAATAAATTCAATGCATTTTTAACATTTTTATCGTCATTATCAAATTCTATTTTATCGTCATTATTATCTAAATTTTTTTCTGTATCAATATCTGGTTCTTCAAATTCATATATATTTTGTTCAAGAGGCGAAATAATATCATTAATTATTATATCTTCCTTTTCACCTGAAGAACATAATTTATCTATTTCATTTGATGGATAATTAGTGGTATTTTTACCTTGTGTTAGACGTATCATAGTATCTATATAAATTGGAATAGTTGTCAAATAGTTTATATCATTAATATTTTCTATTGTTACAGTTGTTGTATAATTCGTTTGGTCTAAATTAATAATAGTTTTGAAACCTGGATTATCTTTTATTTTTATATCTGTTTTTCTTGCACCTCTTTCTGTTTTAACTTCATTTGCGATTTTGATAACTAATTCCTCTGCTTCTGTTTTTGTTAAATCCGCAGAAAAATTTTCTAAAAGAGCCAATACTATTTCTTCACCTCTAAATCCTTGATCTCTTTTTTCAATAATAAATGCTTCTTGACTGGTAACTTTATTAAAATTGGTCACTCTTTTGAAACGTAATTGAATACCACTTGTTGAATTACTTGATTCGTTGTTAAAAACAGATGAAATACATCCTTTGTATTCTTCTAAATTAATAGGTTTTTTTACTTTGATTTTTGTTTCATATGTTAATTGTTTTACTTCAACATTTTCATCGTTTAAACTATTAAATAGTTTTATATTGTAACCGCTTTGTTCTAAATAATTTTTTATTTCTTGTATAATGGGATTAAATATAACCTTAAATAATTCATCTATATCATTTTTATCAACTACTGTATCAAACTCCGTACTAAGTGTTATATAACCATTTTCATCAAATTCGCATAACAAATTTTGATTAGTATTATTTTCATTATATTCAATATAAATATTCACAGATTTTGTCTTACCAATATTCTTCATAAGTTTAAAAATGGTATTTTTTTTCAAAAAAGGTATTTTTCGTCCATCTGTAGATATATTTTCAGTTGTATAAAGCCTATAAATATTTTCTTGTCTTGATGATGGATTGTATTTTATTAATGGTCTTGAAATTGTAGCATGTATAATTTTAAATATAACATCTAATGGTATTTTTATAAAAAAACTAGGTTTGATAACTGCTTTTATATATTTAATACCTTTGTTGACATAATCTAATTCTTTTTTTCTTAGTTTATATACATCATAAAACATATCAATTGTCTTGAAATATTCATCTGTTTTTTCATTTGAAATATTTTTATTATCTGATATAAGTTTTTGTCTTGATTCATTTAATTGTTGTAAATTATTGATATTTTTTGAATATAAAAAAGGATAATATATTTTTATTGTTGTATCTTGAGAGAAGTCTTTTACTGATAGTACATCTTTTGCTAAACACAAATAAATATTATTATTTATTATATTCCCTGCATTTAACAATAAATGACTATTCAATGTTGATAACGATTTACGAGCTGATTTCTCAAAAAAATCATCATATTTTTCTACTTTGAATGGGTTGTATATATATGGGTATTCGTTTTCAATAATAAAAAATTTTTGTCCAAGAACTTTATTAACAATATATTTCCTATTATCTAATTTTAAACTTAAAATATCATCATAATCATATGAATCTTTAGATTCTAAAATAGGAACTACACCTCCTGGTTCTACTGTTTCAACAATATTGGATAAAAACTGTTCTATTCTTAATTTTGAGATAGCAATTTTTTTATTCTGTGTTAAGGTCTGATATACTGATATAGAATTCAATGTTTCAATGCGTTGACAATACAAATATATCTCTTCAATTGAAAATGTTTGCTTAAATTCATTAAGTATTTTAAGTTTTATTGTACCGATAGTATCATCAAAATGTATTTGTTGTTCTGAAAATATTATATCAATTTTGTTGTTATTAATGTTTTCAATTTCGCTATTAGTAAATATTTTTTTAAACATTTCTGCTGTATCCAATTTATTATATTTTATATTTTTTTTGCCATGAAAAACAATTATTTTGTCAATTAATCCATTTACCAAATGATTTACTTTATAAATTGGAATATTATCTAAAGTTGAAATACTCGACATATATATATATAATATATTTATAAATCATGGAAAAATCTACATATTTTCAACATCTTTTCGACTTCCTACTGTGTTCAAAAGATATTGAAAAGACACACCAGAATAACAGAACCATATATTTTTTGGAGGGTTACCACACCTGATAAGGTTTCATGATACATTACACCCTTGAATATTTCAAACGGCACTCAGAAGTTTTAAATATCAAGGTATTGACCAACAAAACGATTTTCAAATGTTCGTCGGTTTAAACTAAATCATAATATGGGTTATCATTTATACTCATACCACAATATTCTTTAGGATTTTTCTTATAATCAATTGGTTGGTAAATATTCGCAGCTTTTGCATTTTCTAGTAGAAATTTGAAATTTTGCCAAAACTCTTGTTTATGTCCTACAGATGTAGTCATAATATGTGATAACTCATGAATAGCCACAAATGTTAAAGTATTTATATCTATTAGTGTATCACCGCCTTTAGTAGTATTTAAACAAAATGCCATTTTCTCTCCTTTATTTTGACTGTAGGCTGTTAGTTCGCTTGTTGGTAATGTCTCATTGATAGTTTTTGGGTTAAAATTGGTTACTAATTTTTTAACACGTGAATCATCGGGATGCATTTTTTTCATATAAATAACAAGTTTTTTGCATTTATCAGTTACAGAAGCAAGTAAATTTGCTGCTAAATCAATCTTTTGTCTATCTCTCACACAATATCTATTACCATCTTTTGAAGATATGATACATTTAAGATTGTATGCATCAGATTCAAAATATATCCTTAAACATAATAATAATACAAATCCCACAAAAACGTAAAAAAATACACTATGTTTTTCCATATACTATTTACTGGTATTATTTTTATTTCAAAATATCAGGTTCAGTAATATGTAATCTAAATAACATAAAAATAAATTGTATATGTAATATTATGAATATAATAAAAAACATAAATGATTTAGTATTTTCTGAAAATTCTAAAAATTCTACAAATTCTAAAAATTTACCTTACATTAAAGAATTTACTATTGAAGAACGTTGTCGTGAATCAAAACGAGTAATAGATAAATATAACGATAGAGTACCTGTTATTTGTGAAAAAAGTATTTATTCTAATTTACCTGATATTGACAAAAAAAAATATTTAGTTCCTATTGATTTGACTATAGGACAGTTCTTATATGTAATAAGGAAACGAATAAATATCTCTTCTGACCAAGCTTTATTTGTATTTGTAAATAATACGGTTCCTACAACCGGAGCATTATTATCACAAGTATATAAAGAAAATAAGGACGAGGATGGGTTTCTTTATTTTACTTATACTGGTGAGAGTGTTTTCGGGGGATATGTAAATCACTAACGGGGAAATTAAAAATCATTTCCCTTTTCAAAAATGCAAAGAAAAAGTTTAGCAAAATTATATTTTTTATCTACTTTTTCTTTAGATATATTGAAACGGTTTAAATATAAATTATAAAGTAAATATATATAATTATGTTATTTTTTGAAAAATACAAAACTGGGTTATCTCTATTGAGAAAAGTAAGTTATACTAATAAATATAAACTTTCTAATAATAATTATTTACTTGAAAATGTTAAATTTGCTTCATCAAAGGTATTAACAACACTACCAAATTCTTCAATACAATATTTTAAAATATATAGATATGACCCGTCAATATCAGGTTCGAAACCAAGACTACAAACATATCCCGTAAATACTAAAGAATGCGGACCAATGGTATTAGACGCATTAGTGAAAATTAAGAACGAACAAGACACAACATTAACATTTCGTAGATCTTGTAGAGAAGGAATTTGTGGTTCGTGTGCTATGAACATAGGCGGTGTTAACACATTAGCGTGTCTTTGTTACATAGATAAATCCGCTAAAGAAGCAATAAAGATCAGCCCGTTACCGCATATGTATATAATAAAAGATTTGGTTCCTGATATGTCTAACTTCTACGAACAATACAAGAGTATTGAACCATGGTTACACGCAGATAAAGTTCCGAAAATTTCATCTACTACTGAGTTTATTCAATCTGTTGAAGATAGGAAGAAACTGGATGGTATGTATGAATGTATATTATGTGCTTGTTGTTCCACAGCTTGTCCATCTTATTGGTGGAATTCAGACGAATATTTGGGACCTGCAGTGCTGATGCAAGCTTATAGATGGATCTCCGATTCAAGAGACCAAAATAGTGCGGAGAGGTTGAAACAATTGGACGACGCAATGGCTTTATATAGGTGTCACACCATTATGAATTGTTCAAAAGTTTGTCCAAAGCATTTGAATCCAGGTAAAGCAATTGCTGAAATTAAGAAAATAATTGACAAGCAACATTAATCACAATTCCGCTTGTCACAATTCCGCTTGTCACAATTCCGCTTGTCACAATTCCGCTT
>Ga0335398_10001347_pt1 | contig 42309 bp, 17 predicted proteins | sample BON03_FD_205742 | JGI IMG/M metagenome (GOLD analysis project Ga0335398, IMG submission 205742) | Freshwater microbial communities from Lake Bonney liftoff mats and glacier meltwater in Antarctica - BON-03 (spades assembly) (version 2) | ecosystem: Environmental > Aquatic > Freshwater > Ice >... | reverse complement strand
CGGGGGCGGAGGGGTGGTGGGGGGGGGGGGGGGGGGGGGGGGGGGGGGGGGGGGGGGGGGGGGGGGGGGGGGGGGGGGGGGGGGGGGGGGGGCGCAGCAGACGGGAACCCCGTCGGCGGCGTCGCACGGCGGCGGCGGCGACAAGCTATCGTCGACGACGGGTGCCGCCGCCGCCGGAGCGCGCGCACGCTCCACCAAAAACCTCCTGCACGCGCCTCCGCTCACTCCTCTCACCCCTGCGGTTTGCGTCCCTTGCAACACACCTCCAATGCAACGCAAAACAAAACAGGCCGCCGTCGCTCGCCAGCGCGTGCACGGCCAACCCGGCGGCCGCTGGCCGCCGGGCGGCGATCCGGCCTCCGCCCGCCGCAGCAGCAGCCTCCGCCTCGTCAGCCGCCAGCGCGCACAGGCGGCGAGCGACCGCCCTCGCCACCGCAGCAGCCAACAACAACGTCGACGGACTCGCGACTTACAACAACAGCATCGGCAGGCGGGCCGTCCCTTGCCCGGCGCCCGGCGGCGCTTCCCCCTCGAGCGTCGTCGCCGCGTCGGCGCTCGGCCGCGGCGGCGGCGGCAGCAGCGGCGCCGCCGCCGGCGTCGCCGGCGGGGACTCGCCTGCCGCCCCGTCGTCGCCGCTCTTGGGCGCGCGCCCGCCCACATCTCGCTCGCCCACGGCCGCGTCCGTGGCCGCGATGGCCGGCCCGCTCGCGGCGTCGGCCTCGGCCGACGCGGGCGCCGCGACGACGCTGCTGCCGCCCCTTTTGCGGGAGCAGGAGCAGGAGCAGGAGGGCGGCCGCCACCCCCTGATGCACCTAGACGGCGCCGCGCCCGCGTCCCTGCTGCCCCCGTCGACAAAAGTGCAGCCCCGCCACCACCACCCGCGCGCCGACGGCGACGCCGACGACGACGCGCCCCTGGGCCCGACCGCCGCCGTGGCCGCCGCGCAGGCGGCCGCCGACGCGCGGGCTGGGGCCGAGAGCCGCCTGCCCGCCCCCCCGCCCCCGCCCCCCCGCCCGGACACGGGCGCGCGCCGCGGCGCGCGGCCCAACGCGGTCGCGCGCGCGGCCGCGCGCCTCAGCCTGCTGCGCGCGCAGCGGCTGTCGGCGCGCGAGCTCGACGCCTTGCTGCGCGCCGCCTTCGCGCCCGTGCGGCGGTCGCCGTCGCCGTCGCCGCCTCCGCCGAACGGCCGGGGGCAGCAGCAGCAGCAGCAGCAGCAGCAGCAGCAGCCAGTGAGCGGCCGCCGGCTCATGACGCCCGGCGCAGGCGCGCTGGGAGGCCGCGACGCCCTCGCCACGCGCGGCCGCGGCCGCGGCCGCGAGCGCGACGGCGGTGGCAGCGGCAACGGCCGCAGCGCCAAGGCCGAGGAGGGCGGGCCCCAGGCGCCCGTAATGTCGACGCTCCCCAGCGCCGAGCTCGACGGCGTCGCCTCCGCCGACGCCCCGGACGTCGCGCGCCGCTTCGCCGAGCTCGCGCGCGCCGGCGAGTTCCACGCGGCCGTGCAGCTGCTGCAGGCGGCCGCCGGCGCCGGCCGCGCCGACGCCGTCGCGCGCCTGAGCCACCGCGCCTTCCTGCGCGCGGCCAAGTCGGCGCGCGCGCCGCGCGAGGCGCTCGCGTTCCTGCGCGCCCTCCCGGACGGCGCCGCGCGCGACCCGCGCACCTACACCCTCGCGTTGTCGGTGTGCGCGGCGGCCGCGAGCCCGGGCGCGGCGCAGGCCGTGCAGGATGTCATGGCGGCCAGGGGGGTGCCGCTCGACCTGGCGCACTCCACGGCGCTCATGGGCGTCGCCTCGCGCTCGGGTAGCGTTCAGCAGGCGTTCCGGCACTACACCGAGGCCAAGCAGGCGGCGCAGCAGGAGGCGCTGCGCGCGCGGGAGGCCAAGCGCGCGTCCAACCAGCACCACCAGGGGGAGGAGGCGAGGAGGGCGGCCGAGGCGGCGGCGTCAGCGGCCGACGCGCTGGCCGCGGGCGACGAGGAGGGCGGCGGCGACGAGGCCGGGGGACAATCGGCGGCCGCGGTCGCGGCCGCGCGCGCGCCGCCCCCGCCTCCCACCAAGCCCGCCCGCCTGCCCCCCGCCCGCCTCGACTCCACGGCCTACGGCGCGCTCATCCACTCGTGCGCCGTCGCCGTGCGCGAGGCCGAGGCGCACGCAGACCGCAAGACCCAGCTGGTGCTGCTCGAGCGCGCGCTCGGCGTCGTCGACGAGGCGCTGTCCGCCGGCGCCTCGCTCGACGCGCCCGCCTGGAACGCCTTGCTGCTGTGCGCCGGGCGCGCGGGCCAGCTGCAGCGCGCGTTCGAGGTGCTCGACCGCATGACCGGGGCGGGCGTCGCGCCCACGAGCGCGACCTACTGCGGGCTGATGGAGGCTTGCGTGCTGGCGCGCCGGCCCGCGCTGGCGCTTCGCGTCTTCCGGCGCGCGCTGGCGGCGCCGGCGCCGCCGGGCGCGGGGGGGGGCGGGCGCGGGTCCGGGTCCGGCGGCGGCGCGGACGCCGCGCCCGCGCGCAGCGTGCAGATCTACACGGCGGCGGTCAACGCGTGCATCCGCCTCGGGCGGGCGCAGGACCGGGCGATCGCGGCGGCGCTGCAGCAGCGCGAGCGGCCGCCGGTCGGCGGCAGCGTCGGCCTCGGGGCGCTGCCCGCAGGGGGGTCCTCCGCGCTGGGCCGCGGCGCTGGCGGCGGTTTGTCCGCGGCGTTCTCGTCGTCGTCGGCCGAACGCTCCGATGCCCCGTCCGATGCCATGGCCGCGTTCGCTGGCAACGGCAGCGGCTTTGGAGGGGGGCCCGACAGCCTCGCCCGGCGGGGCGGCGGCCGCCAGCAGCAGCAGCACCACCCCTCGCAGGGGGACGAGCCCGGTTGGGGCCGGGGCCTGGACGCGCTCCTGGCCGCGGCCGGCTCGCTGGCCGACGGCGGGCCTGGCTTGGGCGCTGGCGGCGGCGCGGTCTTTGACGACGACGACGAGGACGACGAGGACGACGACGAGGACGGCGCCCCCCGCGCCTCATCTTCGCCCGCGCCCCCGGCCGCCGCCGTCCCCGCCGGCGGCAGCGCCGCCGCCTTTGACGCCGCCCTCGACGTCTACGCCGCCGCCCAGCGCAGCGGCGTCGAGCCCGACGACCTCCTCTGCGGCAACCTGGTGGCGCTCGCGGGCCGCGCGGGCCGCCTCGATGCCGTCGCCGCCCTCGTCGACGACCAGCGCGCCGCGCACGGCCGGCCGCTGGGGCCCGCGGCGGCGTCGGCGCTCGTGCACGCGCTTCTGGCGAGCGGCGACGGCGCCGGGGCCGTGCGCGCCTACGAGGCGGCGCGGGGGGCGGGCGTGCCCCTGCACGCGGCGCAGTACAACGCGCTGATGGAGCTGCACACGCGGGGCGGGCCCGGGGCGGGCGGCGCAGAGGAGGCCGAGCACGAGGCGCGGGCGGACGCCGCTGCAGCCGCCGCCGCCACCGCCCCCGCCTCGGCCGGCGCCGGCGCATCGCCCCCCTCCTCCCCCTCCTCCCTGGCCCCCGCCCCCCGCCTGCGCCTGGGCGACGTCATCGCCGTCGTCGAGGACATGGTGCGCGCGCGCGTCGCGCCCACGCCCAACACGTACCGCGTGCTGCTGGCGGCCTGCCAGCGGGCCGGGTGCGCTGAGCTGGCGTTCGAGGTACACCAGTGCGCCAAGCGCCGGGGTGTCGTCTTGCGGGACCGCGCGGCGCAGAGCGCGGCCTACTCGCTCCTCAAGGCGTGCCACAACCGCATCCGCGCGGGCTGGGAGCGCGGGTCGGGGTGGCGGCCGTCGCCGGCGGCAGCGGCGGCGGCGGCGGCGCCGGGCGGCGCGGCGGCGGCAGAGGCGGCGGCGCTGCGCGGCGCGGGCCAGCCCGGCGCGGGCTCGGGCATCTCGGCCGCGGCGCTCGCGTCGGCGTCCCTGCGGCCCGCGCAGGCGCGCGCCCTGCTGGCCGCCCTCGAGCTGGCGGGCGCAGCGAGCGGCGGCGCCGCGTGGCCGCCGCAGGCGTCCTCGGCCTCCTCTGCCTCCTCGCCGTCCGCCTACTCCTCCTCGTCCTCGTCGCCGTCGTCGTCGCCGCGCGACGCGGGCGGCGTGCGCCGCCACGCCTTCCTCGACTACTCGGACAACATCAACTGGCCGCAGCTGGCGGTCGCGACCTACCGCGACTTTGTGAGTCAGGGCCTGCGGCCCATGCCGCACGTGCTGGATGCGGTGCTCGCGTGCCTGCGGCAGCGGTACCGCCCGCCGGCCGTGCCCGCCGCGCTGCTGCGGCTCGCCGCGCAGGAGATGGGCGGTGGCGGCGCGGACGCCGGCGACGACGCCGCGAGCAACGGCTGCGCCCAGACGGCCGAGATCCTGCGCGACCTGCGCCGCGAGGCGCACGCCACCTCGGCCAGCGCCGCGGGCGGCGACCGGCCGTACGAGTACGCCCTCGACCGCCGCGCCATGGACGTCGTGGGCGAGGCGGTCGCCGCGGGCTGGCTGCCCGCCTTTCGCACCGACGCGCCCTTCACGGCTGACCTGCGGCGCGCGCCTCCGACGCTCTCCGAGGCCTACGTGCTGTGGGTGCTAAACTCGCTGGTACTCTCGGCGGCGGCGGCGGCGGCGTCGTCCGCGTCGTCCGCGTCGTCGTCCGCGGCCTCGGCGTCGTCCGCGGGCGGCGGCATGGCGGGCGGGCTGGGCGGCGGCGGCGGGCCGTCGGCCGACACGGCGGTCGCGGTCGCGGCCGCCATGATGGCCGCCGGCGCCGCCGCGGCGCTCGACGGCGGTGCGGGCGGCGGCGGCGGCTCGGCCGTCGGCGAAGGCGGCGACGCCTCCTCCTCCGCCTCGTTCGCCGCGCGCAACCGCGTCGCGCGCTACCCCGTGCGCTTCATCGTCCCGCGGTACGACGCCAACTACGTCAACTGGCCGTCTTGGCTGCCGAAGGAGACGCTCCACTACGACGAGGACGGCTGCAGCGGCGGCGCGGTGGCGCGGCGGCGCGCGGCGGCGGCGTTCAGCGTCGCGACGTCGTCCCGCGGCGCCGGGCTGGGCGGGGGCGGGGGCTCGCACTCGATGGAGGAGTCGATGGGCGAGGAGGAGGACGACGCGGCGGCGCGCGCCAGGGAGCGGCAGAGGCGGCGGCGCGCGGCGCGGCGCGGCGGCGGCGCGGGCGGCGCGGGCGGCGGCGCAGGCGCGGCCCGCGCGGGGGGGCGCCGCGCGGCCGACCCCGCGTCGCCCAGCAGCAGCAGCGGCATGGGCGCGGCGGGCTACTACCACGTCATCGGCGCCGCGACGGCCGCCGGGGGCGACGGGTCCGCCGCAGGGGCCGGGGACGCCGACGCAGCGGGCGGCGCCGGCGGCGAGGGCGGCGGCGGCGGCGGCGCGTCCTCGTCCTCGTCCTCGTCCGCGTACGCCGCCCGCGAGGCGACCGCGCTTGCCACGGCGGCGACGATGCGGCGGCTCAAGGTATTTGCGCTGGCGGACCCGTCGTCGGGGGTGCTCACCCTGCCCGCGGACGAGCTCAACCGCTGGGTGTTCGCGCGCGCCGCCTACGAGGCGGCGCAGCGCGCCAAGGCCACCGCCGACGGCTACGGAGACGTCTACACGGGGCCTTGGGACTCTTCGGGCGGCGGCGGCGGCGGCTTGGGCGGCCTTCTGGGCGGCGCGGCGGCGGCGGCGGCGCGGCGGCGCGGCGGCGCGGCGGGCGCGGCTGGCGCGGGCCCCGCGGGCCTCACGTCGCCCGCGGCCCTGCTCGCGCAGCAGCAGCGCAACATCCGCCTGGGCATCTCGCTGGGGGCCCCGCCCCTGAGCGCCTTCCAGCGCCAGATGCAGCTGCAGCAGCAGCAGCAGCGCGAGCGCGAGGAGCGGGCCGGCGGGCGCGGGAGTGGCGGCGGCGGCGGCGGGAGTGGCGGGGGCGGCGGCGGGCCTGGCAGCAGCAGGCCGCCGTCGGGCCCGCCGCCCGCGGCCCTGCGCTGATCAATGTTCATGTCCTCTTCACACGCGCGCGCGCAATCCATTTTTTGCCCACGGAGGACCGAAAAGAGAGCAAGGGAGCTGATTGCTCCGTCTCGCTCCCTTTTTTTTTTTTGCCCTCCGGCCGCGCAGCGCAGCGTCTTTTGATTTTGGTTTGGAATCCGCTAGTATTCTTTCATACGGGTGTGTGTCAAGTCCACAAAGTATTCAACTGAGCGCGACCAAATACTCTCGCTATCTCTTATCCAGACCACGCAGCCGTTCTTGTCGTGCGATCCTCTTCTTTTCTGCGGGGGCGTTTTTTTTGGGCGGCGGCGGCAGATGCGAGCGGCGAGCGGCAACGGCGCGAGCGCGCGGCGGTCCGCCGCCGGCGGAGCGACCTCTTCGTCATGTGTCCGCGCACGCTCCCTCTCCATCCCCGAAGCACACACGCATGACGCCAACCCTCAACCTTTCACACGCCCTCGAGACTTACATAAATAGACACCCACGCGCGCGCTCTGCACCCCTCGAACTCCCATCTCTTGCCAACACACACTCACCGCAACAACAACAACGATGGCCAAAGGTGGCGGCAAGAACGCTGGTGGCGGTGGTGGCGGTGGTGGCGGTGGTGGCGGGCGCACGGAGGGTGGTGGTGGTCGCCCGCAGCAGCAGCAGCAGCAGCAGCAGGGCGGCGGGAACCAGCGGACCCAGCAGCAGAAGAAGACCAACGCGGTTCCCGTCCGCGGCGGGGCGGTGCAGAAGCAGCAGCAGCCGCAGGGCCAGCAGAAGCGCCAGCAGGGCCAGCAGGGCCAGCAGCAGCAGCGCCAGGGAGTCGGGCGCCCGCAGCAGCAGCAGCAGGGCCAGGCGGGTCGCAGCGGCGGGCGCGGCGGCGGCGCGGGCGGCGCGCGCACCGGCGGCGCCGGCGGCGGGCGCGGCGGGCGCGGCGGCGGCTCGGGGCCCTCCAAGCCGCGCACGCAGGCCGACCTCGACGCCGAGCTCAGCGCCTACATGCTGAAGGACGCCTCGACGGCCAAGAAGACGCTCGACGGCGACCTCGAGTCGTACTTTGCCCAGCGCAAGCGCGAGGCCGAGGAGGAGACCAAGGCCGCGCCCGCCGCTGCCGAGGCCGCCGACGAGGCCGCCGCCGACGAGGCGCCCGCCGAGGCCGCCTAAAAAAGGTTCTTACCTTTGTTTGTTGTTTTTGACACGCACGCACGCACGCGCGCGCGCACGCCCCGAACTCTCCCCGCTTGCTCTCGACCCCTCCCTCCCCCCGGCCCGGAACAACACCAACAGCAACACCAACAACAAGACCGACTATCCCCCCCCACCGCCCGACGGCCCCGCGCCCCGCTGCCTCGCTCCTTCTTTTTTGTGTGATTTGTGTTTGTCCCTTTTTTGCACGCGCCGCCTCTGACAAAACTATAAGAGCCGCTTGCGTTGTTGTTGATCGTGTAACATCGCAGTTGCTCATGTGGTTTTTGAAGGACTGGGCAAAAGAGCCTTTGCCGCAAAGGCCGAAAAACAGCGGCGCGCCCGCTTTGCCGAAAAACAGCGGCGCGCCCGCTTTGCCGAAAAACAGCGGCGCGCCCGCTGGCCGAAAAACAGCGGCGCGCCCGCTTGCCGAAAAGTTCGACGCCCGTGCTCTTTTTTTCCTTTGCCAGAAGCAGGCCAACAACAAAAACCCCGGACGTCAGACGACCGGTCGGCACACCACGTTTGAGAACATCCCGACCGTCTTGCGCTCGCAGTCCCGGATCTCGTGCATCTCCACGTCGAACACCTCGCACTGCTTGGCGCTGAAAAAGGTCTGCGGCCCGACAGGGGGGCCGAGAGCGGGCGGCACGACGACGCGCCGCTTGCCGCCCGGCCGCATGCCGCGGATGCCTAGCTCAAAGCCCGGGATCATGCCTTTGACGCCGAGGCGCGTCTGCGCGGGCCGCCCCAGCCGGTAGGACGAGTCGATGACCGCGCCCGACTCGTTGTACCCGACGTAGTCGAAAACGACCTCTTGCCCGTCGACAGGGGTGGCGCGCGAGGCGTCGCCCGACTCAAAATCACGGAACACGAGTCCCGCGGCGTCGGCGGAGAATCCGTCGGCGATGATCTTGATGTCGAAGCCCTGGCGCACAAAGGCCGGGAAGCCTGGCGGGGCGCGGTTCTGGGCCTGCACGCGGCGGTTGAGCGCGAGGACCTGGCGGTCGGTCGGCGTGAGCGCCGAGGCGGCCGCCTCGGTCGTCAGCAAGGAGACGTCGCCAGTGCCGTCGTCCGACTGGGAGGCGGACGAGACGCGCTGCGAGGGCGGCTGCTGCTGTGGCTGCGGCGGCGGCTGCAGCGGCTGCGGCTCGCCTGGCTGCTCGGCGGCGAGCGCCAGGGGCTGGGAGAAGGCGACGGCGGCGGCCTGCTGCTGCTGCTGCGGGGGCGGCGGCGGTGGTGCCGCGTCCTCGGCGGCGCGGGCCGGGCGCGCGGCGGCGATCGCCGCAGCGGCGGCAAAGAGGACGGCGCGGCGGCCGGACGTCGAGGCGGCGTCGGCGTCGGCCTCGGCGGCTTCGCGGGCGGTGGCGCGCGCGCACAGCTGCCGCCTCGGCGCGGCTCGGAGGGGCGCGCGCGCGCCCCGCCGCATTGCCGCGTCGCCGCACGCGGCCTGCGCCGCGGGGGGGAGGACGTGCGACGCCATCATCATCGTCGTCCCGGACAAATGGAGAGGTCGAGAGATGTATCTTCCGCTGTGAGTGTATCTTCGCGCGTTTCGTGTGTCTCGGGAACGGTTGCTGCTGGTCGAGGAGAAGGTTCGAGGGTAAGAAGCGATGGCTGAGCTGATTGTGTGAATGACAGAGAGAGGAAGAGAGGGGAAGAGACCCGGCGATGCGTGTTGCCGCCGCCGCTGCCCTCTCACGGCGGCGCCGCCTCGTCCCCCTCCTCCTCCCCGCTTCCCACCGCCGGCGGCGGCAGAAACGCCAAACTCATGCCCATGCGCCCGGCCAGCGCCGCCCGCAGGATCGTGTTGGCCGCGCGGTACGTGTCCAGCCGCCCGCCGCGACGCCCGCGCCACCGCCGCTGCGCCGCCAGCGCGTTGCACAGCCGCAGCGGCGTCCACGCATAGGGGGCCGCCGCGCCATTCTCGCCCGCGCCGCCATCGCCCCCGCGCGCGCCCGCCGCCGCGCCGGCCGCCCCGAGCAGCCCCGCCTCGTCGTCGTCCTCCTCGCGCAGGGGCGCCAACCGCAGGGCCTCCTCGGCCCGCGGCCACAGGCGCTCGGCCACGTACCGCACCACGCCGTAAGGGTCGCGGCACTGCGCGATCGGAAAGCTGCCGAAGACCACCTGCTGCGCCAGCGCGACGCCGCGGCGAGGGAACACCAGGCCGGGGCAGTCGCACAGCACCAGTCGCGGGGCCATCCAGTGCGTCTGGCAGGCGCGCGTGCGGCCCGGGTGGGCCGAGACCGCGACGCGGTGGGCGCCCAGCAGGGCATTGAGGGCGGAGGACTTGCCGACGTTGGGCTCGCCGACGAGGCCGACGACGACCGGCGCGCGCGCGTCGCGCCGCCTCTGCTGCTCCTCCCGCCGCCGCTGCTGCTGCTGCTGCTGCTGCGGCAACGATGGCGGCGCCTGCTCTTTGCCGTCTTCGACAGCAGAGGCGGCCGTCCCGTTGAGCCTCAACTGCCCCTCGAGCGTGAGCGACTTGAGGCGGCGCGCCAGATCTGGGCCGCCGTCCTCGCCTGCTCTGCGCCCGCCACCACCCCCGTCGCTTTGCCGCCGCCGCCCCTGTTGCTCTTCTTCGTCGTCGCCATTCGCGTCGCCGTCCTCCTCCTCCTCCTCCTCGTCCTCATCCTCCTCCACCTCCCCCTGCTCCTCCTCCTCCTCCTGCTCCTCCGACCAAAGCTCGTCACTGCCGTCGCTCTCGTCCTCGTTCTTGCTCCCATCGCCGTCGCCGCTGCTGCTGCTGCCGCCCTCCTTTTTGTTCCGCTGCTTCGTCGGCGGCTGCTCTTTGGGCGCGGCCCCTCGCCGCGACGAGGCCGCTGGCGCCTGCGCAGGCGCCGGCGCAGGAGGCGGCCCGCCCCCCTTGCGGTGCTGCCGCTGCTGCTTTTTCGCGATGGCCTTGCGCGCTTTGTTGCCGCGCGTGTTCCAATCGCCCTCGGCCTCACCCGCGCCGCCGCCCGGCGCGGCGCCCGTGCCGCCGCCGCCGCCGCCGACCCCCGTCCCCGCCGCCGCCGCCCCAACGCGCGAGGCCACCTCTCGGCGCGCGTGCCGGTTGCGCCGCGCCGAGTTGTCGAGCACCTCGTCCGCGCCCATGCCTACAAACTCGCCCACGGTGACGCGCTGACCGGCGCGCTCCACCGGCAGCGACAGGACGGCCGAAATCAGCTCGCGCGCCGCCGCCCGCTGCCGCGCCGCCCTCTCCTCCGCGTCGACGCCGCCCCCCGCCGCGGCCCCGGCCCCGCCCGCCGCCACGGCCACGACCGCCAGGCCCGGGTACGCGCGCGCGAAGAACGCGCGCCACGCCCCCACCGCCGCCGGCGGGACCAGGTCGGCCTTGCTCAGCACCAGCACCACGGGCACGCCCATCTCGGCGGCGCGGGCGTGCAGCGCCGCCGGCCAGTGGAGCAGGGGGTTTCTGCTGTCGGCCAGCACCAGCAACGCGTCGCTCATCTCGAGCGTGCGCCAGAGCTGGCGCCAGTAGGCGAGGCGGCCCTCGAAGAAGGAGAGGCTTGGGGCGCCCCAGGCGGGGCCGCCGGCGCGCGGGGTGCCGAGGCCGGACAGCGGAGGCGCCGAGGCAGGCGGGAGGGGCGCTGTCGGCGTCCCTGGTGCTCCCGTTGCCGCCGCCGCCTCCGCTGACCCCACCGCCGACGACGCGGTTGCCGCTGCGCCGCCGTCGGCCTCGACCGCCAGGTCGCGCAGGCGCTCGGCCCAGGCGCGGAACTCGCGCTCCTCCAGGGCGTGCAGCTGCTCGGCCGTCGTGACCCCCGCGGCGCGCCAGTCGGGGCGCGTGGGCATCGGGAGAGGGGGCGGCGGGGTCGACGGCGGAGGGGCGGCACCGGCGGGAACGGCGGCGGCGGCGGCGGCGGCGGCAACGGCGGCGGCGCCGCCGCCGCGCTTGTCGCTGGCGCTGCCGCTGCGATTTGCCGGCGATCCGACTCCATCCCACCCGACCTCTGCCAGGTCGAGCACGGGCAGGCGCGCCCCGCCCGCCACCTGGACGAGCGGGGCGTACGCCAGGGGCTCGCTGCTGGGCGGGGCCAGGCCGCCGCCTCGCGTCCCTCCGGCGCCGCGGTGCCGGCGGACGAGCAGCGGCGGCGTCGCGGCGGCGACGCCCGCTTGCCCGTGTTGCTGCTGCTGGTGCTCCTCCTCCGAGGCGCGCGCGTCCTGCTCGAGCCGCTCCTTGCGCTGCGCCTTCTTGCGCCGGAGAAACTCGGCCTTGGCCTTGCCGCTCGGGGCCATGGTTTCGGGGAAGTTGTGTCGAGAACTGAGTGTTTGGCTTGTATCGATCTCTACGCGGTCACTACCGACAAGAGAGTGGATCGGGTGTCATGGTGTTCCAAGTAGAGGTCGACGGGGGGCTGATCGAGAGAGAGCGCGTCTGCGTGCTTCTTTGAGGGCGTCGAGCGAAAGCGTCGGCGTCGGTCGGTTTTCGCGCGCGCCACGTCGGCGTCGTGTCGGCTTTTTGTCCATCCTCTCCCCTACGTTGCCGCCATACACACGCATGCACACACACACATATACACACACACATATACACCACCAACACGCCTGACTCCCCGCGGCCTCTTCGCTCCATCAACAAAGCACCAGCACGTTTTTCGAGGACGAAGCACGAAAAAATCGTTTCCATCGTTGTCGCGCCATCATCAGCCCCCTCTTCCCTGTCCGGGCCCCATCGCCTCGATCCCCGGACGACAGTCAAGCTCTGCCCACTAGGGACGCATCCGCGCGCGCGCGCGCCGTCCCAGGTCGTGCGCGTTGAAAAAGCGCGGCCTCGAGAAGCCACAGGAAGCGGGGAGCTCTTCTCCGAGAATCGCGAGCGCATCCAGCAGGCATGGACGACGGCGCGCTGTTCTCGCAGTACGAGAACGACTACTGCCAGAAGTCGACGGAAATCAGCCGGCAAATCACGGCCTTGGGAGCGCTCACGGGAGGTGCGTCTTGTCCGGCGCCGCCATCGCCCCGACGCCGACGCCGACGCGCGCGCGCAGCGGAACCGCGCTCGCTGACACCTCTTTCCCCTCTCCATTTCCCCAACAACTCAATAGCAGAGCTCCGCCGGAAAAAGCTGGCCGAGATCACGGCGCAGATCCAGGACGCGGACAATGTGGTGCGTGGTTGGTCGCCGTCTGCTTCTGTCTTTCTTGTCTGCCGTCTCTCTGCCGCCGCCGCCATTGCCAACGCCAAACGCCGACGCCGACGCCCTCCCTCACCAAACCAAAACCAAAACCAAAACCACAGGTCAAGCGCATGGACATGGAGGCCCGGTCGCAGCCCGCCGAGCGCGCGCGGCAGCTCTCGCCAAAGGTCAAGGAGTACCGCGCCGACCTGGCCGCGCTGCGCGACCAGCACCAGCAGCGCGCGGCGGCCGGAGCCGGCGGCGCGGGCCCCTCCTCGGACGACGCGGCCGCCGCGCGCGCCGAGCTCGGCCTCGGCGGCGCCGGCGAGGACTACGTGGGCAGCGCGGCGGGCCAGCGCGACCGGATGCTGGCGGCCACCGAGCGCCTGCAGAAGACGAGCGACCGCCTGCAGCAGGGCAAGCAGCAGCTGGCGGAGACCGAGGTGAGAGAGAGCGTGGTTTTCTGAGTTTGCGTTTTTGTGCAGGGCGTTTTTGTGTTTCCGCATCCCCCGCGCAATCGTGCGGCCGCGGCGTCTCGTCCTTTCGACGTTGGCGCGCACAGCACACACACACGAGTCGACACCCCCGGCCGCCCATCCCTCCCGTATTTCTTCCTTCCTCCTCCCCTCTGCCCGCACCCCTTGCCCCCCCCAACCACACACCCACCTAACCTACACAAAAATAATTAAGTCGACGGGCGCGTCGGTGCTCGCCGATCTCCAGCGGCAGCGCGAGGCGCTGCGGCGGGCGGGCGGCGCGCTCGACGGCGCGTCCGGCGACCTGCGCGCGGGCGAGACGGCGCTCGCGCGCATGGCGCGCATGGCGCGATCCTGGTGGTAGAGGCGCAGCCGCCGACCCACCCCATTTCCTGCCGCCATCTTGTTTTGTCGGAAAAAGCGCTTTTTTAGGTCCTCGCCTCTTTTGCTCAAAAACCACAACGCGCCCCCCTCCGTGCCATTGTTTCGTGTCCTCGCGCCTCCCTTGCCCCCACTTCCCTCAAATCTCAGGAGCTCGGCGTCAGCATCCTCGAGGATCTCGCCCGCCAGCGCGAGACCATCGTCCACGCGCGCGGCGCGCTGCACGGCGCCGACGAGGGCATCGCGCGCGCGCGCAGGCTGCTGTCGACCATGTCGCGCCGCATCGCCACCAACCGCCTGCTCATGGGGGGGATCGTGGCGACGCTGCTGGGTGCGATCGTCTTGCTGATCATGGTCAAGCTGAGGCGGCACTAAGAAATGAGCACGGTCGGATCTGGGGGGGCCGGTAACGCGGGGCGCGTTTGAGCGGGCCACGCAAAGTCGAAAGGGCCGCAAAGTTCAAGGAGTACCGCGCCGACCTGGCCGCGCTGCGCGACCAGCACCAGCAGCGCGCGGCGGCCAGCGGCGCGGGCGGCGCCCTGCACGGCGCAGACGCGGGCACCTCGCGCGCGGGGAGGCTGCTCGGAACCATGTGGCGCCGGCCGCATCGCCACCAATCGCCTGCTTATGGGGGGAATCGTGGCGACGCTGCTGGGCGCCGGTTTGCTGATCACGGTCAAGCTGAGGCGGCACTAAGAAAATGAGCGCGTCAAGATCGGGCGGCCAGTAAGGTTGTGGGAGGGGTGGGGGGGGGGGCGGCGGCGGGGCGCGCGGTTGTCCGGGAAACGCCAAGGGCCGGCCGGTCGCGATGCAGAGAGCAGATCCGGGCCGAGATGCGCCCGCGAGCACGACGTTTGCGCGCGATGTGACGGCGACGAGGAGGCGGCGCCCAAAAAGGGACCTTGAGGCACCCTTTTTTGTGTGTTCTTGCTTGCTTTTATCAACAACGACGACGACGATTGACGATCAACAACAACAGTCGAAAACGCGCCCCCGACTGCAAAGAAACAAACAATCACCCGCTCCGGATGCGCCGCTCGAACGAGTCGAGCCGCTTGACCCTCCGGAAGCCGCGCAGCAGCAGCACCCCGAACAACGCCGAAACGCCGAGGCAGCACGCGGCGGGCGCGCCCAGCGCCGCGTGCGCGCCCAGGCCGTCGGTCGACGCGAGCGCCAGCAGCGCGCCCAGGTTCAGGAACCCCAGGGCGCCCGCGGCGTTGAGCGACGATGCCGCCGCCACGCCCGCGCGCCGCGCGGCGCGCTCGCCCGCCATGTCCCGCACGCGCAGCTGCAGGTCGCCCGCCTCGAGCTGCTGCATGACGCTGTCGATGCGCTTGAGGCGGCTCGGCATGGCGGCCGCGAGCCCCGCCTGCTCCGCGGCCGCCTGGCGCAGCTGCCCAAAGACCAGCGTGCCGGCCTCGCCGAGGCTGGCGCCGCCGGCGGCGCCGCCGCCCGCCGCAGCGGCGGCCAGCGTCGCCCACCCGCCCGCCGCCCCGCCGCGCTCGGCCTCGACCTCGGCCAGCAGCTCGGTCGCGTAGGGCGCGGCGATGGCGGCAAAGTTGTAGTTGGGGTCGAGCGCCTTGCCCGTACCCTCGAGCGTCGTCAAGGCTCGCAGCAGAAAGACAAAGGCGGCGGGGAATGCAAACGGCTGGTCAACCGCGATGGCGAACAGGTCCGCGCCGATCTGCCCGACGGCCGCGTCGCCGCCGAGGTCGGCGCGCAGGTTGCGGATAAAGTAGGCGACCGCCCGCCGCACGCTCATGGCGTCGCCCGTGGGCCGCAGCACGCCGAGCTCGACCAGCGCCGCCACGGTCCCGTCGGCGTCCGACTTGCTGATTGACGAAAACAGGTCGAGCAGTTGCTCTCTCGTGTTGGCAGGGACAGTAGTCATCATCCCGTAGTCCCAATACAGGATGCGCCCTTGCGCGTCGACGGCCACGTTGCCCGGGTGCGGGTCGGCGTGGATCAGGCCGTGGCGCAGCAGCTGCAGCACGTACGACTCGGCAGCGCGGCGCGCGATGGCGACCGGGTCGACGCCGAGCGCGCGCAGGGCGGCCGGGTCGTCGATGCGCGCGGCCGCGGGCACGTACTCCATCGTGAGCACGCGCGCCGACGTGGCGCTCCACTCGACGCGGGGCACGCGCACCCAGTCGACGCGCGAGCGCGCAAAGGCGCGGCGGAACTGGTCGGCCGAGCGGCCCTCGCGCACGTAATCGGCCTCGCCGATCAGCGTGGTGGCGCACTCGTCGTAGATCTCCAGGAAGGACGTAGCGCTGCCGCCGCCGCCCCCTCCGCTGCCGCCGCTGTCGGCGTCGGCGTCGGCCGCGACGCGCTGCCGCTCGAGCTGCTCCGCCAGGCGCTTGAGGTTTTTCAGGTCGATGTCGAAAAGGCGCCGCAGCCCCGGGCGCTGCACTTTGACGGCCACGCGCTCCCCTGTGGCCCGCAGGGTGGCCACGTGCACCTGCCCCAGGGACGCGGCCGCCACGGGCTCGGGGTCGAAGTCGTCGTAGACGCTCGCCAAAGGGGCGGCCAGCTCGCGCTCGATGGCCGCCCGCGCGCGCTCGAACGAAAAGGCGGGCACCCGGTCCTGCAGCTCGGACAGCGCCGACGTGAATTCGGTCGGGAACAGGTCGGTGCGCGAGCTGGCGAGCTGGCCGACCTTGATGAACACGGGTCCCAGGGCGAGGCACTGCTCGAGGAGGTAGCGTCCGAGGGCGGTGGCGCGCGCCGAGCGGCGGGCGGCGGAAAAGCCCCCCGGGTAGGCCCACTTTGCGTCGAGCAGGAAGAGCCGGGCGCGGAAGGTGAGGAAGAAGCGCCAGGTCGCAAAGGTGCGCGTGGACTCGTTGTAGTCGTCGCGGGACCAGTCGAACTCGACGCCCGTGCGCAGGGCGGCGCGGCGCTGCTTCTGCTGCTGCTGCAGCTCCGCCTGCTGCTGCAGCGTTTGCTGCTGCTGCGTTTGTTGCTGTGCGGCCGAGGGCGGCGGCGAGGGCGGCGCCGAGGGCGGCGCCGGCGCGCGCACTTCGGCGATGATGACGGGCCCGCCCTGCTGGCGCGGCCCCGCCGTTTGGCGAGGCGGGGGGGCGGCGCCGTTGCCGCCGGGGGCAGGGTCGGGCAGCGGGACCATGACGATCGGCGGGCGGCCCGTGGGGTTGGACGACGTTTGCGTCGCCGTCGCGCCGAGCGCGCTGGAGCCGCCGCCGCCGGCGTGACGAGCGCGCCGGCGCAGCGGGCGCGCTTCGGCAGCGGCGGCGGGGGCGGGTCGCGGCCGCCCGCCGCCGTGCAGGCGCAGCAGGGACGACTGCATGATGAGGTTTCACGCAGCGGTAGTCGCGGTGTCCGTCCACGATTTGTGTTGTCTTGCGGCGAGTGAGGGGACAAAGGTGTGTGGACGAGGAGAGGGGAGGGGGAGGTGGGGTGTGGCTCGCAAAAACAGGCGCGGCAGACAGGTGCTTAGGAGCGAGTGTCCGAAAGTAATGAACTTGGATGTTGGTTTTGTGGGTCTGGTACTAGGGCCGCGCGTTCATTTTCAAGAACTTCAACAGACTCCGCGGCGTGCGCCGCTCGCCCCCGTCGACGCCCGCCGCCCGCCCGCCGCCCGACGCCGACGCCGATGCCGACGCCGACGCGCTGTCCCATGTTGCGACCGACCCCTCGTGTTTTTGTTTCGTAAAACGAATGCCTAAATCTGAAACGTCGTTCTGTACGCGTGTGCGTGCGTGCGCGCGCGCGCGCGCGCGGGTTTTGGCTTGGGATGCCGGTGGCGGCAAAAAGACGGAGAAACAAAACGACGCGGACGCTCTTTCTCTCCCGTCAAGCGTCGAAACCGAAAAAAAAAAAAAACGTTCAATTCAGACCGCCGCCAGCTTGTCCGTCGCCTCGGCCACCGCCGCAGCCTCCGCCCCACCACCGGCCCCCTTCTCCTCCTCTTCCTCCTCCTCGGCCTCCTCGAGCCACTTGATGAACGGCTCGGCGTCCTTCAAAAAGACGTTGCGCCCCTTCGGGTGGCTGCCGCGGCGGTACCAGTGCAGCGCGGCGTCCTCGCCGACTAGGTCGCACGCGTACAGCGCGCGCAGCACGTCGGCGAACGTCTTGAGCAGGCGGCTGTCCTCGTAGCAGCACACCTGCAGGGCGACCACGAGCTGCAGCTCGAGGCGCGCGGACGTCACGAACGCGGACAGCAGCTTGTGGTTGGCCTTGACGCGCGCGAGCAGCGCCTGCTGCACCTGCTGCGCGTTCTTGCCGGCCATCGGCACCGAGCGCGACAGCACCGTCCACAGCACGCGCACCACGTCGCCGTCCGGGAGGGACGCCTCGGTCTTGCACCGCTTGACGTAGGCCACGATCTCGGACTGGGGGTGCGGCGGGTCGGCGGACATCATCTCGGCGAGGCCCTCCTGTAGCTCGGCGACCCGCGCGTCGACCTCGCGGCGCGCCGCCCAGTCCGCCAGCGGCGCCAGGCCTGCCGCGCGCAGGTGGGCGAGCAGGGCGTCGAGGGTGCGCTTGCCCGGCGGGGTGAAGTCGAGGAGGCGGTCGGCGACGCGCGCGCGCACGAGCAGCTGCACGAGGTCGTCGACGGGGGCGGCGGCGGCGCGCTCGCTGGCGGCGCGCTCGCCGGCGGCGGTGGTGCCGCCGCCGCCGCCGCCCTTGCCGCCGTCGCCCTTGCCGCCGCCGTCGCCCTTGCCGTCGCCGGCGCCCGGGGCCGCGGCCGCGCCGCCGCCCTTGCCGCCGGCCGCGACCGCCGCCGCCTCGGCCGCGCCCGCCGCCGCCACGGCCGCCGCGTGCGCGGCCGTCGCCGCCGCGCGGTCCGCCGCCGCCGCCTCCAGAAAGGCGCGGAAAAAGGACGTCAGAAAATCCAGCACGGTGCCCTTGGCCACCAGCCGGTCGTTCAACAGGGTGGTCAGCACGTTCTCCGGCAGGCACCCGATCTTCTGCGCAAACACGGCCGCCGCCGCCGCGGCGATCTGCTGCCGCCCCGCCGCGTCGTAAAACTCGAGCGACAGGATCAGGCGGTTGAGCGTGTTCTCGAGGCCCTTGACCAGGAAGGGGCGGCGGCGGATGAGCGTCTGGAACGTCTTGATGAAGGGCTGGATGGCCGCGGCGTCGCCCGGCGGGCAGGCGAGCACGCGGGCGGCGAGCGCGAGGCGCTGGTCGACGGCGAGGGCGCCGCCGGTGCCGAGGCGGCCGCCGGCGAACAGCACCTCAAAGAGAGTGTCGGAGTAGCGCGAGAAGTCGAGCTCGGCGCCGTCGAGCGCCTTGGCGCCCGCGTCGAGCAGGCGCTCGACGTCGGCGGTGCTCAGCGGCGGCGCGTCGGCCGCAGCGCCGGGCTCGACCGCCGCGCCGCCGACGCCGGCGAGGCCCGAGACGCCCGCCGCCGCGCCCGCGTCGTGGAAGAGCTGGATGATGGCATCCGCGAACGATCCGGGGTCGGACGGGACGACGATATTGCGCTTGCGCGTCTTCACATTCACACCGCTGTTGTTTGTAGTTGTTGAAGCGATGGGAGGAAGGAGCGGGGGGGGGGGCGGGCGTTTGAGAACAAAAAGGCGGGGAGGAGGGGGGGAGAGGGGGGCGGCTGATGCCCTTGCTCTGGCGCCCCTGATCGCGCGCGCGCCCCCGAGCGATCGCCACCATACTTACGCGAGCGTCGGGCGCTCCTCCTTTGTACTGCGGTGGTGCGCGGTTTCGGGGAAAGAGGTGGGCGAGGAGGAGGAGAGGTTGGGGGTGTTGCGTGAGAAAAAAACATAGAGGCTGGTTTCTGCGTGTCGACGCGCGCGCGCGAGGCACACCGACGGAACGGCATCACGTACCTCATGCGCGAGGGTGTCTGTCTGGAGGCTGGGGGGAAAGAGGTGGCGGGCGCGTGTGTGTGCTTTTTGTAGGCGGGAAGGTTTGTGTTGCTGTTGTGGCCGGCGTGTTTTGTTTCGTCGACCGGCGTCGTCGCAATCAAGATGGTTTGATCGATCGATCTAGCTACATCTCTAAACCAGCCCCTGCCTCGCCAGCAGCTCGTACGTCCGCCGGTCGAACACGTTGCCCGCCGCGTCCTCGAGCTCCTCGTCCTGCCGCGGGTCGAACGCGCCCCCCCCTCCCCTAGCGCCCCCGCCGCCAACGCCCGCCGCCTCGCCGCCGCCGCCACCAGCGCGCCGCGCCGCCAGCGCCTCCCCTAGCGCCAGCGCGTCGGCCACCCCAGTCACCTCGTGGAACTCGCGCGTGTTTGGCAGGCCGAGCGCGCGCATGCCCGACGCGTGCCGCGCCTCCCGGAAGTGCCGCTCGTACTCCCGCCGGCCCCAGTAGGAGTGGCCGCCGCAGATCTCGCACGCAAACTCGTGCTGCAGCCCGTGCAGCTTGAACAGCCAAAAGGGGATAGGCCGGCCGTCCCACCCCATTGGCAGACGGAGCGGGTTGTGGTGCCGCTGCCGCCGGCGCTCCTCCTCGTCCTCCTCCTCGCCCTCGGCCAGCTCCCCGGGATGCGCGGCGGCCGCGGCGGCCGCGAGGTCGCCGGCGGCCAGGGCGCGCAGCTCGGCCGCGTCGGCGGCGGCGGCGTCGGCGGCCTCGGCCTCGAGCTCGGCAGAGGTCAGCGCCGCGCGGCGCTCGGCGCGCGCGCGGGTGGCGGCGAGCTCGCCTTTGAGCGCGGACAGCAGCCAGGCGCAGCGGGCCTCGCGCAGGGCGGCGTCGAGGGCGCGGCGCTCGTCTCGGGCGGCCGAGGCGGCGTGCCGGGCCGAGGGGGGGGCGCCGCCGCCGGGCTTTCTTTTGGGCGGGGCCGAGGCGGCGGCGGCGGCGGCATTGTCGGCGTCGGCGACGGCGGCAAGGGGGGGCGCCGGCGCCCCGTCCTTCTTCTTCCCGGCCGCCGCCCAGAGCCGCTCTGCGCGCTGCAGGGGGGTGCCGCCGATCTTGAGCCCGCGCGCGGCCAGCGCGCGCTTCAGGGCGTCGCCGCCGACCGCGTCGGCCATCTGCTGCGCCGAGGCGTAGGCGTCGACGTCGACCCTGCCGTCGCCGCCGCCGCCGTCGCCGGCCGCCGCAGCCGCAGCCGGCACGGGCGCCTTTTGCCGCGCCGCCGCCGCCGCCCTGCCGCCGCCCGCCCCCCGGTCCTCCCAGCCCGCCACCGCCCCCCTGCCCCACGCCTCCCGCACGTCTGCGTCCACGCGCGCCAGCCGCGCCTCGGCGGGCGTCAGCGGGCGCGCGCGCCCGTGGAACGAGCGCAGGTAGGCCTCGAGCTGCCCGGCCCACTCGCGCCAGGCCGCCGCCAGCCGCCGCGCGCGCGGCACGCCGAGCGCGCCGGGAAAGGCGCCGGCGCCGGCGCCGGCAGCCGCGCCGCCCTCGGCCGCCGACGCCCCACCTCGGAGGGCGTCCAGAAACGCCAAATAGTCCATCGCAGGCGGGTGGCCGTCGGGGCCGGCCGGCAAGAGCCGCCCGTTGAGGAACTCGCGGTGCAGCGCGTGCAGGTCGAGGTAGCGGCCGCGCGCCTCCTCGCCGGAAAAGGCGACGACGGGGGCGCCGCTCGCGCTGCCGCCGCCGCCGTTGGCGGCGCCGCCGACGGCGCCGCCGTTGGCCGCCGCTGCCGCCACGGCGCCCCCCTCGCCGTCGGCGGCGAACGGCAGCTCGCGCAAGGCCGCCGCGTCGCGCTCCGCCTCGTCGCGCGTGACGTCGCGCGAGGGGAAGCGCTCGTGGTAGGCGCGCACCTCGGCGAGGCGCGCGTAGAAGGCCGCGAGCGCGGGCGGCGGCGGCGGCGGCGGGGGCAGGGGCATGGGCCGGGGCGGCGGCGGAGGGAAGGGGCGCGGCGGCGGCGGCGGCGGCGGGGGCGGCAAGGCCGGGGCCGGCGCGTCGCCGTCGCCTTGCACGCCCTCCATGGCCGTCGCGGCGTCTGCGTTGTCTGCGGACGGGGCCTCGTCGGCGCTGGTCTTTGCAGCCTCCTCTGCCGGAGGCGCATCCGCCGCCGCCGCCGCCGCCGCCCCGTTTGCCGCCCCCCCTTCTTCTTCGTTGGGCGGCGGCGGCGCAGAGGCGTCGTCGCCTGCTGCTGCTGCCACCGGCTCGCCCCCCTTTTGCTCCTGCTCCGACTTTGGCTGCTCCTCCGAGGCATCCTCCTCCTTATCCTCGGCGCCATTGCCGTTGTGCGCGGGCGCGGGCAGAGGGGCCTCCGCCGGCGGCGGCGGCGGCGGCGCAAGCGGCGGCGGCGGCGGCGGCGGCCCCGGCGGCGGCTCTGGCAACGCCTGCTGCTGCGCCTGCTGCTGCTGCTGCAGCGCGACCGCCATCGCCCGCCGCGCCGCGCCCCCGCCCGCCAGCGCCGCGACCTCCTCCCGCCGCGCCCCGTCGCCGTCCTGGTACAGCCTCAGCAGCTTGCGGGCGGCCTCCCTGACGCCGTCCAGCCGCCGGCGCACCCTGTGGCCCTGGGCCAGGCGGCCGAGGTGGGTCAGGGGCGCGCCGTCGTGGGCCTTGAGGTCGGCGACGGCGAGGCGCTCGAGGCGCTCCATGTCCTCGTGGAGGGCTGTTTTTTGGTTTGTTTGTTTTGGAGGAAAGACGGGGTGGGTGGGGCGTCAGGCGGCGGCGACGATGGCGCGCGCGCGCCGCCGGATCGTCGGCGGCCAAGCGGCGCCGCTCCTTCTTTGGCAGCAAAAAGACGCGGCGCGCGCGCGCGGCGTGTGATGGAGGGGCGCGACTGATGGTCGTGCTGGGATGGGACTCGCGCATGGCAGACGCGAGGGAGTGGGCGCTGGCGTGCGCATCCAGCATCTCTCCTCCTGTTCTCTCTCTTCGTACCTCGCGCCTCCTCGAGTGGTCCGGACGCCATGGTTGATGAGTGGATGGCACGGTCACCTGGATTGGATCGTGTGTGAAGGTGCGCGAGGGAGGGAGACGTGCCTTTGGGATGGACGCAAACAGTGTTGTCCTGCCATCAAATCGCCAAGCCCAAGACAATAGGAATACGCGACATCGCAAAGCACGTACTCCCTCGATCCATCAAACCCGCGCGATCGCACACCGCTTGCCATTGTCACGACCAAGCTTGGTGGACGAACGAATGCCATCGGAACAAGCAACAAGCATTGCGCTCAAACGCGGGGCCCGAGAGAGCGACAGATAAGGGCGGCCCGCCCTCTCGCCCCGCCCAAAGCCCGCGATGAGCAGCGCCGGCGACGCCTACTCCCGCGCCCTCGCGCGCGTCGCCGTCGCCCAGCTTGCCGACGTCGCCGGCTTCGACGCCGCCGCCGAGTCGGCGCTCGACGTGCTCGCCGACCTCGCGCTGCGCTACCTGCGCGCGGCGTGCGCCGGCGCGCGCGGCTACGCCGAGCTCGCCGGCCGCGGGCAGCTCAACTTTCTGGACGCTCTGCTGGCGCTGGAGGACGTGGGCGCGTCACCCGAGTCCCTCGCGCGGTTCGCGAGCCTGCTGGCGGCGCCGCTGGACGAGCAGGAGGCCGACGCGGAGGACGCGGCGGCGGCGCTCGGCGGCGGCGCCGCCGCGGCCGCCGCCGCCGGCGGATTCGGCCGCCTGCACGGCCGCGCGCGCCGGCCGGGCGAGGAGCTGCCCTTTGCGCGGGCGCCCGCCGACTACCCGGTCGTGCGCCAGCCCATGGGCCCGCCCACCTTCGCCGAGCGCGGGGAGGAGCCCCCGCCCGGGGTCCCCAGCTTCTTGCCGGCGCTCCCGGACGCGCACACATACCAGGCGACGCCCTCTGCTGCGGCGGCCGCGGCGGGGGCGGATGCGGCGGCGGGGGCGGGGGGCGCAGGCGGCGGCGCGGTTGACGGCCCCCCTTGCGGGCACGAGGCTGATCCCGAGAAGCAGCGACAGGCGCTCCTGGCGGCGCGGCAGCAGGCGGAGCAGTCGCTGCTGCACCTGCAGCAGCTGGTCGCGCGCGCGGCGGGGCCAGAGGAGGAGGACGGCGCGGCCGCCGAGGACGACGGGGGGGCGGCGGCGGACGAAGGAGCGGCGGCGGCGGCGGCGGCAGCGGCTAAGGAGGCAAGAAGGGGCGACGACGACGACGAGCAGGAGCCGGACGACCCGGACGCCAACCCCTTTTTGATCCCCCCGGCGGTCATGCCGCTGGACGACGGCCTCGACGAGGGCGAGGGAGGCGGCGGCGGCGGCGGCGCGGCAGCAGCAGCAGCAGCAGCAGCGGCGCCGGCAGCAGCGGGAGCCCACCGGCGCCGAGGCGGAGGCGGCGGCCCCCGCGCCTTTGACGCCGAGGCCGCCACCAACGCCTTCCGCCCGCTGCTTCCCAGCGCCAACCCGCCCAAGCCCGAGGGTGGTGGCATGGACGTGGACGGGGAGGAGGCGGGCGCGGGCGCGGGCGCGGAGGAGCCAGTGACGTGGCTGGGCTGGAAGGAGGGCACGGCGCCGGGCGGCGGTGGCGGCGGCGGCGGCGCCGACGGCAGCGCGGCGGCGGCGTCCGCCAAGCGGCGCGCCCTGGGCGCGGCGCGCGACCCCTCCGCGGCCGCGCCCAGCGCCGAGGCGGCCGTGGCCGCGGCCGCGACCGCGCCCGTGCCCGACGCCTACGCAGAGCAGGAGCGCGAGCGGCAGGCGGGCCTGCCGCCAACGGCAGGCGGCGGCGGGCGCGGCGGCGGGCCCGGGCGGTCGCGCCTGGGCGGCGACCCGCGCGCGGAGGAGATCCTGGCGTCCGGGGCCGAGGCCGTGTTTGGCGGAGAGGGGGCGGGTGGTGGAGGCGGCGGGGAGTGAAAAGAGGGAGACAGGGGGGCGTTCCCTCGCCCCCCCCCCCGGGGCCGTCGTCGTCCTCTCGTCTTTTTTCAGAGAGCTGCCTCTGCGACGGAATGCGCTGAGTGACATGACACGGGTAATTCCCCTTCAATCCTCGCGTGTTGGTCGTGTCCGTCTTCCTAGACATAAATGAACTCTCCCCCGCGCGCCGCGTTGGCCGCGCCCTCGCGCTCCTCGGCCAGCTCCCGCTCCCGCGCCTTGCGCCCCTCGTAGGCGTGGTCGTCGGTCGGCAGCTCGAGCCGGCACAGCGGGCACTGGTTGGAGCGCGCGCCCAGCCAGGGGGCCAGGCAGCCCTCGTGGAAGGCGTGGCCGCAGCCGGGCGTCAGCGCCTGCACGCGGTCGCCCTCGCGCCACGGCTCGCAGCAGATGGGGCATCGCGCCGACGCCTTCGCGTCGCCGGCGAGGGCGGCGGCGGCCTCGGCGCAGGAAACGGCGCGGACGGGCAGCGCGGCGAGCACGCGGCGCGAGGCGGGCGGGCGCGCGGGCTGCCGCTGCTGGGCGTCGTGCTCGTCGAGGCGGGACGCGAGGAGGGCCGCCTGAAGGTCGTCGTCGTCCTGGTCGTCGACGCCGCCGGCGCCGCCGAGCGCCGCCGCCATTGCCGCGAGCAGCCGCTCTTGCTGCTGCTGCTGCTGCTGCTCAGGCGTCGCGTCTCCTCCCGTCGTTGCTGTGGGCGGCGTTGCCGCCGCCGCCGCTGCGTCCGGGTCTCCGCCGCCGCCTGCTGCTGCTGCTGCTGCTGCTGCTGCTGCTGCTACCACTGACGCCGCCACCGCCGCCTGCAGCTGCTGCATCAGCAGGCGCCGCGCCTCGCGCAGGCCGCCGTCGGCCTCGCCCGTCGCCGCCGCCGCCGCCGCCGCCCCCGCCGCCGCCGCCGCCGCCGCCGCCGCCCCGTCCGTCTCCCGCTCCTCCTCCGCCACCGCCGGCGGCGCTTGCCTGGCGGGCGTCGCTGCGGGCGGCTCCACCATGCCCGCGTCCGTGAACACGGGCGCCGCCGCCGCACGCCGCCGCCGCATCTCGGCCGCCGCCTCTCGGCCGTAGACCAGGTCGGCCAGAGTCTCGGGCTCGTCTGCCGCCGCCGCCGCCGCTGCGCCTCGCGCCGCCGCGTCGCCGCCCTCGCCCGAAAGGAACGCCCTCGCCTCGCCCGCCCGCCCCTCCCACGCTGCCGCCTCTGCTTCGGAGGCGGCCGCGGCCGCGAGCGCCTCGAACAGGCGCAGGCCGGCGGTCCACGCGCCGACGGACGTGTGCCGCGCCTTGAGCAGCTTGTGGGCGCGGATGGCGAGCGGGCCCACCGTTTGAGTTGCGGAGGCCAGCTGTTTGCACGCGCCCTCGAATTGCGTGCGCTTCTCGAGCTGCGCGCCGAGGGCGGCAAGGTCGTAAGTCGTCGTCATGTCGCCAAGTCTGTGTTTTTGTGTGAGTGGAATGGACGATTGCATGCTTGCGTCGCCGCAAAGAGCGATGAGCCGCCGTGAGACCGCGAACCGCGCGGAGCGGACAGCGAAGCGGCGGCGTCGACGACGCTTGGCGGGCCCTTTTGACCCCCTCTCCTGACCGCCTCACCGAGACGAGCACCGACCGTACGCAATAACACCAACCAATCACCTGCTTCCTTGCAAGCCAATACGTTGGCAAACCCCCCCCTCCTCTCGAAAACCTACGGGACACCCGGCTCGAGAGCCTCCTCCTCTTTTTGTCGAGGCTAGGGCGGGCCCCCGTGCCGCGATCGCGATCGGGCCGTTTTGTGCTCCCGCGCCGCCGTGGCGAGCGCCGGCATGCAGCCCATGGTGAGGTTTTGGTTGGGACTTGCACAATGGAGAACGTCGTCGATTTCCTCCGACACACTCATCGTGTCGGGCCCCTCCCATCGTCGTTTCGCCCCCACGCGCGCGCCCGAGGGAGCAACAGGACACAGACGCCCTCTCGCTCGCGCTCAACCACGGGCAAAGGGTGGAGCGGTGTGGCGGCGCCGCGACGTTACCAGAGCAAACGTGCCGATGGCGGGGGCGTGTGCGCGCCTCGCGCGCGCGTGGCGATTCGCTCGGGCGGCGGCGACGACGACCAAACTGACACGTCTTCTCCCCCCTGTCAAGCGAAAACAACCACACAAGAAACGACAGGAGGACCCGCGCTCGCTGGTGCGCGAGGTCACGGCGGCCCTGATGGCCATGGCGCCGCCGTCACACCAGCAAGGGCGGCAGCCGCCCGAGCTGCCGCCGCCGCCCGAGCGCGCGTCGTCATCGGCGCCGCCCGAGGGGGAGGAGGAGGGGGCGGGCGCGGCCGGCCGCCGCCCCCAGCCCCCGCCCTACCCGCTCACCGCCTCCTCCTCGTCGTCGTCGGGCGGCGCGGACGCCCCGCCGCCGCCGCCGCCCCCCACCAACCCGGCCGAGCATGACGCGCAGCGGCAGCACGAGCGCCACGCGCAGCTCGCCGCACGCCTGGCGGCGGCGGTCGAGTCGCTGCAGCGCGCCGCGCAGCTTTCCGAGCGCGAGGCGGCGGCGGCGGCGCGGCGCCGCGACGAGGCCGAGGGGCTGGCGGGCAGCGCGGGCGCGCGCTGCGCGGCGGCCGACGGGGAGGCGGCGGCGCTGCGCGCGGCGCTCGAGGCCGCGGGGCTCGAGCGCGACGCCCTAGCCGCGCGCTTGGAGAGCCTGACGGTGTCCCGAGACCAAACCAGCAGGGAAGCGGCGGCAGGCGCAGGCGGCGGCGGCGGCGGCGGCGGCAGTGGCGGCGATGCCGCAGCAACGACAAAAGCAGCAGCAGCGGCAGCCGCGCGCGCCGACCGGGCCGAGCAGGCCGCGATCGCCGCGGCCGCCGGCCTGTCCGCCGCGCGCCGCGAGGCCGCCGCCCTCGCCGCGTCCCTGCGGCAGGCGCGCGACGCCATGCACACGCAGCGTCTGCTGCACGAGCGGCTGGTCGCGCGCAGGGACGAGGCCGAGTGGCAGCTGCTGGCGGTGCTGTCGGGCGGCGGCGGCGACGGGAACGGCGGCGGCGGGGGCGGCGGGGGCGGTAACGGCGGCGGGAGTGGTCACGGCGTCGGTGGCGGCGGCGCGGCTTCCCGGGGGGGCGTCTCGGGGCCGAGCCTCCCCGCGCCAGACCTGCTGCTGCATCCGGCGGCGGCGGCGGCGGCGGCGGCCGCGGCGGCGGCAGCGGCGCACGAGCCCGGCACGCCGCTCGCCGCCGCCGCCGCTGCCGCCGCCGCCGCCGCGCACGACCCCGCCCTGCACCAGCATCCCTCGGGCGAGCACCTGGCGGGGAGCTTCGGCAGCAGCGACGCCGGCGGCGCGCGGCACGCGCACTCGCTGCCCGCGGGCGCCGAGCTATTTTCGATGATTGCGCTCCAGCCGCTGCCACAGCACCACCACCAGCACCAGCGGGCGTCCGGCGGCGGCGACGGCGGCGGCGCGAGCGGCCATTTGCTGGGAGCTGCGGCGGCGGCCACGGCGGACCCTGGGACGCCCAAGTCGGCCGTCGGCGCCACTCTGTGCGTCGGCACCACGGGCGGCGTGATGGCGCCCTTCTCGCCGCTGCACGCGCGGCCGGGCGGCCGGCACAGCGGCGACTTCTTCGGCGGCGGCGGCTTTGGCGGCGGCGGCGGCGGCGGCGGAGGCAACGGCTTTGCCTCCCCCTCTGCCGCCGCCGGGACCACGGTCCCGCGCGCCGACGAGTGGGAGGTCTTCCCGCCCAACGCCACGGCCTGCGCCGCGCCCGACGCGGGGGGCGGTTTCTGGTACGTGCCGCTGCTGTCCCCTCGCGCCGCGCGGTCAGCGTCGCTTGCGCCGGCGGCGCCGCCGCCGCCGCCGCCGCCGCCGCCCGCCGTCGCCGCTGCCGCGCCGGCCGCCGCCCTGGCTCCCGCGCCGCCGCCGGCCCCTCCCTCGCCCCCGGCGGCCCAAGGCCCGGCGCCGCAGCCGTCCGTGGCCCCGCTCCCGCACCCGTCCGCCGCGCCCGCCGGAGGAGGAGGAGCGCGCGCACCCCACCGCCCGGCGGCGCCGCCGTCCGTGCCGCCGCCGCCGCCGTCCGTACCGCGGCCGCCGCCCGTACCGCCGCCGCCGCCGCCGCCCTATCCCTTCCCCCACCTGCGCTACGGCGCCCCGCTGCACCTGCAGGCCGTGCAAAACCTGCATCGGGACGCCGCCGCCGCGGCCGCGGCGGACGCGGCGGGGGCCGCGCTGGCCGGCTCCCCGGGCGGCGACGCGATGCTCGAGCGCATCATGCAGCCGCCGCAGCAGCAGCAGCAGCAGCAGCTGCAGCGGCAGCAGCCGCAACAGCAGCGGCGCGCGTCGGCGCAGGGTTGGGCGTCGTCAGAGGCGCTCGGCGGCGGCGGCCGCGCGGCGGCGGGCGGCGACGAGAGCGCCGACAGCGCGCGATCGTCGTGCGTGAGCCTCCCCGGGCGCGCGGCGCAGGACCCGCTCTGCGCGCGGCCTCCGCCGCCGCCCGTGCCGCCCGGGCCGCCGCGCCACCCAATCTTTGGGTGACGAGAGGCTCGTTGGTCGGCGGCGGCGGCAGCAGCAGCGGCCAAACACTCGGCCTTCGTTCGCGCGGCGGCCGGCGGCGGCGTGTTTTTTCGCTCCCCGCTCACCGGCGCGGCCCCCCCGGCCGCCGCCGTCCCCTCTTTAAGTCGCCGAGCTGGCAACGCGTGCCTAGACCGTACGCCCAAATTTTGACTCGGAGCACCCCCCAAACCTCCGTCTTTGTCATTCCTTCCTGTCCCGCATTGGGCTACCTTACCGCCGCGTTCGAGAGAGATAAACAACCCCCCTCTCAAAACAGCTCAAAACAGCATCGATGCTTCTCGCGACGCGCGCCCCCTCGATGCTCGCCGCGCGCAATGCCGCCAAGCGCGCGGCCGCGCCCGTTCCGGTCGCGCGCTGTGGCCGCCGCGCGATCGCCGTCCGCGCGGCTATGCCCGGTGAGTGCTTTATGTTGCAGCACCGTCGGCGGCAGCCGGCGAAAAAGCGCGCGTCGCCTCGCCCCCCGTTCCGTGGCCGTCGCACTTTTCACCCGTCCTCGCGCGCTTTCTGGACGCCTCCTCCCGCCGGCCCGCCCGCGTCTGTTATCCTCCTCGGCGGTTCGACTCCCACGTTTGTCACTCACTTCGTGCTTTGCCCCGCCCGGCCCATCAACGACCAACGACCCACGACCAAACACACCAAAACCACCAAAACCACCGAAAAAAAAAAAGTCGGCGAGCTCGCGTCGCTCTCGACGGCCATCGCCCGGTCGCTGGCGCCGACCGCCGCGACGCTCAAGGCGCTCGACCTGCCCGAGACTTTAATCCACTGGGGCCACCCGGGCAATATGGCCGTCGTCCTGCTCGCCATGCTGGGCTACGGCGGCGTGTTCCTCGGCTGGACGATCCGCAACGGCACCGCTGACGAGGAGGAGATCGACAAGGCGCGCGACCTGCACCCGAAGCTGACGATCGGCGCGACGGTCTTTTTCTTGCTGGGCGCTACGGGCGGCGTCATCTCGCTCGTGATGCAGGGCAAGCCCATCCTGGAGAGCCCGCACTTTGTGTCCGGCATGACGGGCCTGGCGCTGCTGTCCGTGCAGGCGATGCTGCCGCTCTTTTTCTCCGAGGGCGCCGGCGCCCGCACGGCGCACGCCTTTTTGGGGTCGTCCATCTTTGCGCTGCTCTTGGTGCACGGGGCGCTCGGGCTCAAGCTGGGCCTGTCCATCTAGAGTGAGGCGGGGAATAGCGGGGGGTTTGTCTCTTCTGCGACGAATGTCTCAGAAAAGGGGAAGGAGGTCTTGGCACTCTCGGGACTTTACGGGCGGGCGCGGCCTGGCCTGCGGGCGGCGTCGTCGCCGGCGCTCGGCTCGCCGCCCGCCGACGACGCCGAGCCGACTGTTATCCTCTCGTCCTTCTCTTGCGTCGGACGTCAAAACTCAATCCTCTTGCGCTCTCTCTCGCGATACATCACTCGGCCACCCACCTGCTAGCTACGCGACCCCCTTGCACACCTCCCAACGACGCCAATTGGCGCGTGTGAATAAATTCCCAGCCCTCGCACCCGAAAAACACGCGCCATTACTCTCCCCGAACGCCAACGCCTCTCCTTCCACACAGGGCCCCCCGGCCCGACCGCGCGACCGCGCCGACACCCTTGGGTCGCGCGCGAACCAACGGCGCGTTCTCTCCCGCGCGCGCCGGCGTATCAGCGCGAACGAACGCGGGCTGAAGAGGAGAGCGGCGTTCGGTACCTAGCCGCACCGAAGTTGGGGGGGACTCGCAAAAAGCTCTTTCCTCCCCTTTCCCTCTCTCTCCGTCCGCGGGCGCGCGCGCTCTCGCCCCCCTATGGCGTGGGTCTGACCGCCGAGAGGACGATCATCTCGACCCGAGCTTTGGAGAGGGCGCCTTTTCACGGCGTGCCCCCCGCCAAAATTCCTTTACCGGGCGGCGGCGGGCCAAGGCAAATGCGACGCCCGGCGACCGGCGGCGGCGGCCTTGACGCCCCGGCGGCGGCCTCCTTGAAGAGTCGCGTCGCAGCCGGCGGCGCACCAACAGCCCCGTCGTCCCGCGCCCAGCGGCGGCGGGCGGGAGCACCGCGGGCCCGCTGGGGCGCGCCCCTGGCCCTGACGCTCGCGGTCGCGGTGCTGCTGGCGCCCTCGGCGTCGGCGGCCTCGGCGGCCGACGCAGCAGGAGGCGGCCGGCTGGCGCGCCGCCTGCACCAACAGCAGCAGGAGCAGCAGCAGCAGCCGCAGGAGCCGCAGCAGCAGCAGCAGCAGCAAGCCGCCTCCCTGTCGCTGGCCAGGCAGAACGGCACCCAGCCCGCGCGCGCCGCCGCCGCCGCCGTGCCGGCCGGCCGCATCGCCCAGTGCACGTGGACGGCACCGGCGGCGGCGGCGGCCCCCCCGTTGCCGCCTGCGCTCCCCGAATACAGCGAGGCGCCCGACGCGTGCGCCGTCTCCCCGACGTACGCGTCCCTCGCCCTTGAGCGCTACGACGAGGACGGCGCCGGCGGGGACGCGGCCGCGGCCCTGCTGTCGCGCGGCCTGCGCTGCGCCGCCGCGGGCGGCGCAAGCGCGGCCGCCTGCGCGGCGGCGTCGGCGCCGGGCGGCGTGTGCTCCTGGCGCGAGGCAGAGCGGCGGTGCACGCTGCGCGCCGACGCCCTGCTGGCCGTCCAGCAGCGGTGCGCGCGCCCGCGCTACCAGCGCGCGCTGGCCAAGCTGCAGCAGTGCATGGCCGCGGGCGCGGGGTCGCAGCGGTGCCAGTGCCGCACCACGGAAGAGTGCGCGGCGGCGGCGGCGGCGGCGGCGGCCTCGGCGGCGGCGGGGGGCGGCGACATTGGCGGTGGCGGCCCGGCGGAGGAGGGCTGCCGCTCGCTGCTCGGGTGCTGGCTCACGGCCGCCCTGGGCAGCCGCGCGGACGTTACGCGCCTCGTGCAGGCGGCCACGCTGCAGGTGCTCCCGCAGCTCGACGCGGTGGCGGCGGTGGCGGCGGTCGGCGGCGGCGGCGGAGCCGCCGAGGGAGCGGCGGCGGCCGTTCCGGCGGCGGCGGCGGCGTCAGCGGCCGATGGAAACGGCGGCGACGGCGGCAACGGCGGCACCACCCTCGGCCGCCGTCTGCGCCGTCGCCTGGCGCAGACGTCGCTCTCGATGTCCGGCGGCGCGCCCGGCGACGCGCAGCAGCAGCAGCAGCAGCCGTCGTTCGCGGCAGCCACGTCGGCCGCCTCGGCGTCGGCCGTCGCCGCCGATGCCAACGCCGCCGACGCGGCCGCCGGCGACGCCGCCGCCGGCCCGTCCTTGTCGTCGGCGCTCGGCTCGTCGGCCGGCATGCGCCGCGCGGCCCCTTCGGTCGGGCAGAACGGGCCCGTCACGGACGTGACGGGCGCGCGCCGCCCGCCCGCGACCCTCGCGCCCGTCGACAACAGCGCGTACGGCGGCGGCGGAGGCGGCGGAGGCGGAGGCGGCCCCGGGTCTCCCGCCGGCGCCGGCGCCGGCCAAGACCTCGGCCCCGGCCCCGACGGCCAGGCCCTGCTGGCCGCCGCCCTCGGCGCGAACAACGCCCTGCTCGTGGCCGAGCCCTCGGCCGGCGGCATGCGCGACCCGCTGTCCGGCGCCGGGGCCTACGCGCCCGAGAGCGGGCGGCTGATGCAGGAGTCTGGGTCGTACCAGGGGCCGCCGGCGCAGACGATTGTCTCGGGCGGCGGCGGCGCCGGCCGGCCCTCGGTCGACCCGGCGCTCTCGGGCGGCGGCGGCGGCGCGGGCGGGGTGCTCCCCCTGCTGCCGTCGGACGCAGACGTGGGCGCGGGCGGGGCCGCTCCGCCGGCCTTCTGGACGTGCCTGGGGATGCCCGCGCCGCCGGTCGCGGCGGCCTCGGGAGCTGCCGCTGCTGCCGCTGCGTCGGGCGGCGGCGGCGCCGACGCCGCCGGCAACAAGGTCGCCGCCTCTCCCGCCGAGGCGCTCGCGCGCTTCATTCTGGCGGACGACGCCGAGTCGGGCGGGCCCGCGGCGGCCACCGCGTCCGCCACCGCGTCCGCCGGCTCGACCGCACTGCTGGCGGCCCTCGGCCGTGGGGCCAAGGCCCTGTCGTGCCTCGAGCAGCAGCAGGGCGGCGGCGGCGGCGCGGGCGAGCGCCCGGCCGAGCAGGCGGCCGAGCAGCTGGCGCGCGCCTTTTCGGGCGCGCAGGAGCGCTACGCCGCCTACTTCTCTTCTGCGCAGGAGCCGGGGACAGGCGCCTCGTCCGCACCTTCCTCCTCCTCCACGGCCCGCCCCGCGGCCGCGCGCGCCGCCCTGCGCGCCGTTGCCGACAGCGCCCTGCCCGACCCGCTCTCCAAGCTCCAGCAGCGCGGCGACGCGGCGGCGGCGGCGGCGGCCGCGACGGCGTCGGCGGCGGGCGGCGGCGGCGGCCAGGCCGCCGCCGCCGCGGGGGCCGACGTGCTCCTGCGCGCGCAGGCGCTCGTGGCCGACCTGATGTGGGCCACGCGCGAGGCGGGATTCCTGCTGCCGCCAGAGGGGGCGGAGCAGCCGTCGGCGTCGGCCGCCGTGACGGCGGCCGGCGGCGGCGGGGCCGCCGCCGACGCCGTGCTGCTGGCCGCCGCGCGCTACGGCGCCACCATGGCGCGCCACGCCGCCGCTTGGCTGTACCGCGAGCGCTACGGCGGCGGGCGCGCGGCCGAGCTGCCGCCCCGCATGTCGGCGACGCCCGCCGGCGCCGCGGGCGAGGCGGCGCTGGCGGGCTTGGCGGCGGCCTACCTGCCGTCGCTCGGCGTCTCGCCCGCGACGGACGCCGGGTGGGCGCAGGTGCGCGCGATGAGCGGGCGCGCCATGCACACGGCCACGTCGCCGGCGTGGCTGGCGGCCGCGGCCGGCGCGGGCGGCGGCGGCAGCGGCACCGGCAGCGGCGGCGGCGGCGGCGGCGGGGACGCCGACGCCGCGGCCGCGGCAGTGGCGCTGGCGGCGGCGGCCGACGGGCTCGCCGCCGCGCACGTGGCCGACTTTTGGGGCCGCCGATACGACAGCCTGCGCGCGTCGGCGCCGCAGGCCGCGCGCGCCCTGGCGATGGCCGACCGCAGCACGGAGCCGTCGTGGGCGGCCCTGGCGGCGGGGCAGGCGGACGCCGTGGCCGGGCTCGTGGTGCTGGCCGCGGGCGCCGGCGGTGGGGGGGGCGTCGGCGGCGGCGCAAAGGCGGGAGCAGGGGCGGGCGGCGCCGCAGACGCGGACGCCGTCGTCGCCTCCCGGCAGGCCGCCGTCGCGAGCGGCCTGCGCCGCCTCGTCGCGGCCGTGCCCGAGAACCAGATGCCGCGCGACGTGCCCCAGGGAGGCCTCGACGCGCAGCTGCTCGCCAGCGCGGTGGACATTGCGACCAGCGCGGCGCGCTGCCACGGCAGGCGCAGCGGCGGCGGCGGCGGCAATGGCAACGGCGCCGTTGGCAGCGACGGCGGCGGCGACGGCGCCTCGCGGCAGCAGCAGGGCGACGCCGCGGCCTGCGCCGCCCTGCAGGACGCTACCGACGTGGTCCTCCTGCGCGCCCTGGGCCTCGACCGCAGCGACCCGCTCTACCCGCAGCTGCTCGGCGACTTGGGAGCCCAGTGGCGCTGCAACGGCCGCGGCGGCGCCGTAGGGGACTGCGCCGCCGACCCGGCCTGCGCCGTGACGGTCGTCGCGGCGTCGTCGGCGGCAGCGGCCGCCTCTTCTGCCCCTTCCCCGTCGTCCTCTCCCGCCGGCGCCGCGTCCTCCTCGGGCGCGGCCTTTGCGCCCATGCAGGTGTGCGAGGCCGCGCGCGTGGCGCTGTCGATGGGCTCGACGGATGCGGCACGCGCGGCGGTGGCGGCGTCGCCCTCGTGCGCTGCGGTGCTGGCGGTCCCGTCTTGCGACGCGCCGCCGCTGTCGGCCTCCGGCCCCGCGTGCAGGGCCGCGGGGCCCTACTGCCGCTGGGTGGAGCGCGCCACGCCGGGAGACGTGGCCGGGCGCGCGTTCTTCGCGCGCGGGGAGGTCGGGCCGGCCGCGGCCTTCGGCGGCGTCGGCGGCGCGGCCGCCGTCGCCGGCGGCGCGGGCGCGGCCACGGGCCCGGCGGCAAACGCCACGACGATGGGCGCCTGCGTGGCCGATTGGTCCCTCCTGGTCGCCCTGCTGGCGCAGCCCGCGGTCCAACAGCTGGCCGACGCGCGCGCCCAGTGTGGCGAGCGCGCGGGCGCGGGCATCGAGGCGTGCTCTGCGCTCCAGGCCGACGCCGCCGCGCTCGGCCGCCGCCGCGGCGCGCCCGCGTCGGCCTCGCTGCGGCTGTGGCTGCCGGCCCTCCTGGTCGCGCTCGCGCTCCTGCTGTGCGGCGCCGTAGGCGGCGGGTGGTGGATGTGGCGCGCGCGCGCGCGCCGCCTCGCCGAGGCCAAGTACGGCCTCGAGGCCGGCGGCGGCGCCGGCGGCGGCGGCGGGCCCGACGCGAGCAGCGGCCCCTCGTCTGGCCGGCGCCCGCCCTCGGGCCGCAGCCACCGCCAGGGCGGCTCGCCGCGCCGCAGCGGCCGGCCGCCGGCCGACGGCGGCGCGCTCGGCAAGAAAAAGGGCGCCGGCTGGCTCAAGAAGCCGTCGCGCCCGGCCCCCGGCACCCGCCGCGACATGCCGGACCTCATGCGCGACTCGTTCACCGACTACATGCAGGCGCAGCCGCGCAAGTTTGGACAGGAGGGGGGCGAGGGCGAAAACGGGGAGGAGCGCGACGCCTGCGCCGCCTTCGCGCTGGCAGCCGCGGCCGACGGCGTCGCCTTTTCGAGCAGCGACGGCGACCGCCCGCTCATCGTGGTGGGCGCGCGCATGCCCGGGCAGCCCCCGGCCGGCGGCGCGGGCCCGAGCGGCTACGGCGGCGTGGGCTCCGACTATTACGACGCAGAGTCCTTGCGCGGGGGGGAGGGCGGCGGCGTCGGCGGCCATGGCGGCGGCGGCGGCGGCGTCATGGGCGGCGGCGGCGCCCGCGCAAAAAACCCGCTGCTGGCGTCCGAGGCGAGCCTCGGCTTCATCCTCGGCGCCTCGGCCGGCGGGCCCGCGGCGTCGATCAACCCCCTCCTCGCCGGCGGGCGCGCCCCCGCGCGCCCGCCCCCGCCCCCGCAGGGCCGCGGCCAGCCGCTGCGCGCCGCCAACGTGGCCGCGCACGCGGCGCGCGTCGGCGGCAACGAGGACTGCGGCGCGGGCCCTGGCTCGGCCTTCCACGACTCGGTGCGCACCTTCCGCATGGCGGGCCCCGGCGCCGGGCGCGCGAGCACCGCGGGCGGCGGCGCGGCCGCGCCGCCGGTGCGCGAGGGCGAGGCGGCGGTTGGCAGCCGCGAGGAGGAGGAGCAGGAGGAGCAGTGAAGCGACGGCGCGCCGCCCGCCCTCGCCCCTCGCCCTCGCCCTCGCCCCTCGCCCTCGCCCTCGCCCGTTGCCCTCGCCCTCGCCCTCGCCCCCCTTCTTTAGGTCATTCCCTTTGCTTTTCCTCGGATGCGCACCCCCAAGAGGCGCGTCTCCCTGCCCGATCGGATGCCGACGCGGATGCACACACACACAGCATCTCTTGTCGGCTCGCTTCGAAGGGGGTCGCGCGTTCTCCTCTCGATTTGATATTTCGTTGTGATTCGCCCCCCCTAGGCGGCGGCTCGCCTCTCTCGAGCGCCGCCCCCTGTCGCCCCCTGTCGCCCTCGTTTGTCCTCGTCCCGACGCCTCTGCCAGCAAACGCCAGTCCAGTATCCCTCTCGAGCACGGACGCGCGGGACCCTTTGTCATTGTAAGCAGCAGCAGCACTGCCAGCACCCGCAAGCAGCACCAGCAGTAGCATCAATCAGACACACAACAAGCGCCCCCCTTCACGAAGGTCGGCCGGCGCTTGCGTCCGTCCGCAAGCGCCGCCGCCGCCGACGGACGAGCTAGAGGCGGCAACGGCGCCTCTCTCTGCGCGTCGCACACACACTTTCAAACAGTCCTGATTTCCAGTTGCTTCGGACACCCCCATCGCCACCATGGCGCGCCAATCTTCTTCCTAGTACTTTGCCCCTCGCGCCTCAGAGAGGAAAAGAGCCACAAAAAGAGCACAGAGAATGGAGGAGTCGTCCAAGCCCAAGGGGCCCGCCGCCGAGGGGGAGGACGGCCGCGCCGAGGTCGCCATCATGTGGTTCCGGCGCGACCTGCGCGTCGACGACAACCCGGCGCTGGCGGCCGCGCAAAAGTTTGCCAAATACGTCGTGAGTTTTCTTCGTTCCCTCTCCTCTCTCTCCCGCCGCCCTCCCTCTCTCTTGTGGCGGCCGGCTGCGTCGCCCCGCGCCCTGGATGAGCAATGCGAATCGGTTCGAGCAATCTCGCGGCGCGTGTCGCGTCGTCGTGGCTCCCCTCGGCCGCGACCGGCGCGCGCCGAAGTGATTCCCATTTTCCTCCTTTCCACTTTTTTCCACTTTTTGCGAGACCCCCTCTTCGCTCACCCTCCTCTCTTCCCCCGCACAAACAACGTCGACGCCCACACACACCCGCGCGCCACAGGTCCCCTTGTACATCTGGGCGCCCGAGGAGGAGGGGCAGTTCCAGCCGGGCCGCTGCTCGCGCTGGTGGGCCAAGCGCACCGTGGTCAAGTTTGCGGCGCAGCTCGCTGCGCTCGGCAGCCCCCGGCTGGTGGTCCGCCGGGCCGACGACTCGGCGCGCGCCTTGCTCCAGGCGGCGGCCGAGTGCGGCGCCTCGGCCGTCTTTTTCAACCACCTGTACGACCCCATCTCGCTGGTGCGCGACCACGAGGTCAAGGGCACCCTGCGGGCGGCGGGCGTCGCCGCGCACACCAGCAACGGCGACCTGCTGTACGAGCCGTGGGAGGTCTTGGACCCAGGCTCCGGCCTGCCCTACACGCGCTTCGACGACTTCTGGGCGGCCTGCCAGGCCATGCCCAGGCCTCCGGCCTTCCCCCTGCCGCCGCCCGAGTCCTTCCCCCCTCTGCCCGCGGCCCTGCAGGCGGCGCTGCCCGGCCTCGACCCGGGCAGCGAGGTCGACTGGTTCTTCTCGCCCGAGCAGGAGGCGACGGCCGAGCCGCTCGCCCACCGCTGGCAGCCGGGGCCCGAGGGCGCCTCGGCGCGCCTCGAGGCGTTTGTCTCGGAGCGCCTGCCCCTGTTCGAGCACGACCGCGCCAAGGTCGACCGCGAGTTCACCTCCCGCCTGTCGCCCTGGATCCACTTTGGCAGCATTAGCGTGCGCTACATCTACTACCGCGTGCGGCACGCCGTCGCCGACGCCGTCGCGCGCGCCGAGCGGCTGGAGCGCGCGGCAGCGGCCGAGGGCGAGGGCGGCGGCGCCGCCGCTGGCGGCGGGCTTGGCCTCCACGGGGCCGGGGGCGAAGAACAGACGACGGGGTCCGAGGAGGAGGAGCGCGGCGCGTGCGGCAACCGGGGCTCACCCGCGGGCGCCGACCGGGACGGCGACGCGGCGATGGGCGAGGCGAGCGGCGGCGAGGAGGAGGGGGGCGGCGGCGGCGGCGAGTGCGAGGACGAGCCGCGCCGCCGCCACGCCGCCGCGCGCCCGGCCGCCAGCAGCGCCGACGAGCCCAGCGCCAGCGGCACCTCTGCCGCCGCCGCCGCCAGCCCGGGCCACGCTCAGGCAGGCCAACAGCAGCAGCAACGGATGCAGCACCAGCGGATGCAGCACCAGCGACAGCAGCAGCGGGCGGCGCCCAAAAAGTGCGACGGCGGCGCCGCCGCCGCCGCCGCCCTGGCAGCCGCCTCGTCCGCCCGCGCCGCCGCTGACGCCCTCGCCCGCTCGGGCGCCGACTTCCTGCGCCAGATGGGCTACCGCGAGTACGCGCGCTACCTGTCTTACCACTTCCCCTACCTGCACGAGCGCTCGCTCCTGGCCCACCTCCGCACGGTGCCCTGGCGCGTCGACCGCGCGGCGCTGTCCGCCTGGCGCGCGGGCCAGACGGGCTACCCGCTCGTGGACGCCGGCATGCGCCAGCTCTGGTCCACGGGCTGGATCCACAACCGCCTGCGCGTGGTGTGCGCGTCGTTTGCGGTCAAGCACTTGCTGCTGCCGTGGCAGTGGGGGCTGAAGCACTATTGGGACGCCTTTCTGGACGCGGACCTCGAGAACGACGCGCTCGGGTGGCAGTACGTCGCCGGCTGCATGGCGGACGCGCACCCCTTCGCCTACATGATCGACCTGGAGGCCGAGGCCACCCGATTCGACCCGGACGGCGAGTTTGTGCGGCGGTGGCTGCCGGCGCTGGCCCGCTTGCCCACGCGGCACGTGCACGCGCCTTGGGGGGCGCCGCCGGAGGTTTTAGAGGCGGCGGGCGTAGAGTTGGGGCTGACCTACCCGCGGCGGATCGTGCTGCTGGAGGAGGCGCGCGGGCGCGTGTCGGGCGCGGTCGAGGTGATCGAGCGGTGCTGCGCGGCGCAGGCGGAGCAGGCGGCGCTGGCGCAGGCCGTGGCGCGAGCGGCGGCGGTGGCGGGGGCGGGCGCCGGCGCCGACGGGGGCGGCCGGTCCGAGGCGGCGGCGGCGGTCGCAGAGGCGGCGGCGGCCGAGCGCGTCGTCGCGGCGGGCCTCGGCGCGGTCGGGGCCGGCGTGGCGGCGGCGCGCTTCTCGTCGGTCGCGGCGGGCGGCGGCAGCTGCGACGGCCCCTACCGCCTGGCGACCGACCCGGCCGTCCTGTCGTCGTCGTGGGCGGCGGCCGTGCGGGCTGCCGGGGCCGGCGGCCTGAGCGGCAGCGTCGCGGCGCCGGCGGCAGCGGAGGGAGCAGCGGCGGCGGGAGCAGCGGCGGCGGCGGCCAATGGCGCGCTGGTCTCGACGGGCGCGGGCGTCGCGGCGCTGTCGGAGCCTGGCGCCGGAGGCCCTGGGTCCGAGGCCGCCGAGCGCGCGCCGGACGAGGGCCCGGCGGCAGGGAGCAACACGCGTTTTTTCGCCGGCGGCGGCGGCACGGGTGGCGCCAGCAGCCATCTGCCGGCCAACGGCGGGGCAGCGGCGGCGCCTGCGCCCGCTGCCGCTCCTGCGGCGGCGGCGGCGGGCGCGCGCGGGGGGCGCGAGCAGGTGGTGTCGAACCACGAAGACGGCCGGCAGCCGGAGCAACCGCGGCGGCAGCAGCAGGAGGAGCAGCGGCAGGAGCGGAAGGCGGCGCCGGCGCCGCCCTTTTCGGCGGCGGCGCCACCGCTCGCGGGCGGGCAGCCGCCGCCGCCGCCGCCCGAGCAGAGCACGGGCTCGGCGGCGGCTACGGTCGCGGCCGGCTGCGGCGGCGCCGAGAGCGCGGGGGGGAGCGGCAGCGTCGCCGGGGGCGTGGCCGTCGCCGCCCGCCCTGCCCCGCGCGCCGCGGGCATGAGGTGGGAGCCGTTCTTGGCCGGCGGCGCGGGAAACGGCGCCGCCACCCAGGCCGGCAGCACCGCCGGCGGCGGCTGCGCAGAAGCGGCCGCTGCGGCGGAAGCGGCCGTCGCGGCGGCGGCGGCCGCTGATGGCGCCGCCTTGCCGCCGCCCGCCAAGCGCCTGCGCGCCGACGCGGGCGACGACGAGCGGCAGTAAGCAGCAGCAAGCAGCAGCAGCCCCCATTTTCCCCGCTCTTACCCCGCTCTTGCCTTCCGTTCCGCGGCGCCGACGCCCCCGTCGTCGGCCGCCCCCTGTGCTCTCTCGCTCCGTTTGCTCTCTCGCTCCTTCTCGCGCGCCCTCTCGCTGGAACTTGCTTTTCTGGTCTATTCACGACGACGACTTGCCCTCCCAGCACTGTTAACCACCTGATAGAAAATGAAACGGCTTTACACACACAAAGAGAATGTCAAAAGATGAACGAGCGCGAAAAGGCGACGGCCGAAGACGATAAGGGCGACGGGCGACCGCTTGCCGCGACAACCCCCCGCCCTGTCACCCATGCCTTCCTCCCTCCTCACGCCGTCGCCGCCGCGGCCTCCTCCCCCTTCTCCTCCAGCCGGATCGTCAGGTGGAATGTCGGCTTGAGAATCTTGAACCCGCGCCCCTGCGCGCGGCACCGGAAGCGCCGCATGTGGGGGCCCTGGTCGGCAAACGCCTCTCCGACCACGAGTCGCGCCTTGCTGGCGCCGGCGTTTTCTTTCGCGTTGGCGGCCGCGCTCTTGAGCGCCTTGACGATGGACTCGCAGCTCTTGTAGGGGAGATACTCCATGAGCATCATGGACTCCTCGTAAGAGCGGCCGCGGATGACGTCCAGGACGCGGCGGACCTGTTTTTTGTGAGCGTTTGTTGTTTTTTTGGTCGAGGCATATCGCGGGCGTCGTTCGAGGACGGGGGGAGGGTGGGGGGAGGGGGGCTGGTGAGCATGGAAGTTGAGGCGCGGGGAAGGGACCAGAGCCGATGCTGTGGAAGAGAGAGAGAGAGAGAGGCAAGGTGGCGGGCGGGCGACGACAAGGAAAGGGAGGGGGGGGCGGTGCCGCCTCGGTTCCTCGACGAACCCAAGGCAAAGGGCGAAAAAGGACGCCGCGGCGAGACGGCGACGGCGGCGACGCGGCGCCTCCCCACGCGCGCGCGCGCCCAGGGATGTCCCCTTCGCTCGCCGGAATCGCGGGCGATGGACGTGCGCCCTTGTGGTCTTGCGCTGTATAGGACGCCGCGTCCATTCCGGGCAAAAGAGGAACGCACCTTGAACACGGACCCGCGCTGAAAGTTGAGGTGCGCCTCTCCCTCCTTCTTCCCGGCGACCACCACCGCCTCGGCCTCGGCCGCTGCCCGGCACTGAACCGCGGGCCTGCGCGCGACCATCACCGGTGCCTGTGATGTTTGATTGGATTGATGTGGTGCGTGTTGGAGCGCGGGCGGGCGGCGCGAGGGAAAAACATGAGCTTTTGAGGGGGGCGGCGACTTGCTGTCCGCCGACCGTCGGCCGCCCTGCAGGGGCACGCATTCTGCGCGGCCGATGCGGGAGCACAGCCCTGTGGACGCACCGTGCGCGCTGTGACCCGGTTCTGCGCCGGCCGGGCGACGCCGGCCTGGACGCGGGACGCGAGCATTGTGTGTTCTTAGAGAGAGAGAGGAGTGAATGTGGGGGGGGGGACGTGGCCACGTGTGTGTGATGATCCGGGGTGACGTTGGGAGAGGGCGATGGGTTGATGAGAGGGAGAAGGACCTATGGTAGCGGTGGGGTGATGCGCCGCGCGCGCCTTTGACAGAGAGGGCGGCGGCGCGACCGACGGCTGGCTCGCTCGCGTCGTCGCCGCCCGCCGCCGCCGCCGCCGCTGCCGCCGCCGCTCGCGCTCACACGACCGCGGCTCCTCATCCGCCTCGAGCCCCCCGCTGACGAGGGCGGGAAGGAGGGCCCCCTACAGTCCCCTGGGGTAAAGGAGAAGGCCGAGCGAGTGCATTCGCAGGCTGATTGGGCCCTTTTCTGTGTGGCGCCGCTGACTCGCCCCCTCGGCTCGCGCTCTCTCTCGTGCAGCCGTTCGCTCCCCCCGCCGCCACGCACAGGGCGCCGTGTCGCCGCGGGCGGGGGGATGGGGAGAGGGGGGGGGGAGGGGGGGGGGGGGGCCGCGCCCCCGACATCTCTGGCGGACTGAGGCGGCGCGCTGGCCATCCCTCGGCGGAACGAGACCGGAAGCACCCTGCTCGTGAGGCGCGCGGAGAAAGCGCAGCCAGGTGACACAAAAATAAACACACACCCGCCGAGCCGCCGCTCTGGTTCCTCGCTTGGCCGCCGCCGCCATAAGCGCGGCTCCCTCTCCCCCGCCCATCCGTCGCCACAACCAGCCCTCCTCTCGTTTCTCCTCCCGCCCCCGCCGGCGGCAAACACACTTTTTCAATGTCGAATCGCGCGCTCTTCCTCGGCGCCGCGGGTGAGTCTCATTGGCGTCCTTGGAGAGGGGGGGCGATTTTTCTTCCTCGAGGTGACAGGAAGTCGCCAGTTTCCTTTTTTCCGGCTCCGGTTGCGACTCTCCGCCCAACGGCCCAACAGCGCCGCCATCTCTCGCCGACGCCCCCCGAGAGCGTCCATTGTCTGCATCTTGTGCGCAATGACGCGATCGGGCGGGCGGGAGGGGCGCGCGCGCGTGGGGCGGACCGTTGCCACGCGTATCTCATAACCCGTGACGGCCGGCAGGCCGCCGCCATCGCGCTTTTTTTTTCTCTCTCGCTCATCGC
>Ga0335398_10001343_pt1 | contig 42338 bp, 15 predicted proteins | sample BON03_FD_205742 | JGI IMG/M metagenome (GOLD analysis project Ga0335398, IMG submission 205742) | Freshwater microbial communities from Lake Bonney liftoff mats and glacier meltwater in Antarctica - BON-03 (spades assembly) (version 2) | ecosystem: Environmental > Aquatic > Freshwater > Ice >... | reverse complement strand
GATGGCCGGGGCGGGGAACGGGGCCAAGCGCAAGGAGGACGCGGGAGAGCTGGACGACCTGCTGCGGTGCGGCGCGCGGGAGCTGTTTGCCGACGACGCGGACGAGGGCGGCGGCGGCGCTGCGGCCGCGGGCGGCGCTGCTGCCGAGGGCGGCGACGCTCCTGCTGCCGCCGCCGCCCCCACCGACGCCGCCGACGCCGCCGCCGCCGCTCCCGACGCCGCCGCCACCACGACCGCGCTCGCCACCGTGGCCCCCTTGTCCCGCCAGCCGAGCGCCAGGGAGGACATGCGCATCGTGTACGACGACGCCGCGCTCGACCGGCTGCTGAGGCGCAGCGGCGGTGGCAATGGCGGCGGCGGCGGCAAGAAGAGGAAGGGGGCGGCGGCGGCCGGCGGAGGGGCGGCGGCGGCCGCGACGACGGCGGCGGCGGCGGCTGGCGGTGCTGCGACGGGTTTCGCGAGTGGCGCCACGACTGCCGATGCGCCGCCTGCTGCTGATGCCGACGGCGCCGGAGCGGCCGCGGCCGCGGACGAGCAGGAGCAGGCCGACGAGCAGGGGGAGGACGACGACGACGACGACGAGGAGGAGGACGGCGCGCCGTCCGAGGAGGAGGAGGACGACTTTTTGGCGGGCTTCAAGGTCGCGCAGTTTGAGATGCGGGCGGTCCCGGCAGCGGAGCAGCTGCAGCAGCAGGAGGAGGAGGCGCGGGAGCGCCAGCACGAGGCCGAGCAGCAGCAACAGCTGCAGCAGCAACAGCAGCAGCAGCAGCGGCGGCAGGCGGGCGAGGGCCAAGCCCCTGCTGCTGGGGGCGGCCAGACGCCCGCCGGCGGCGCTGCTGCCGATCCCGCCGCGGCCGCCGCCGCCGCAGCCGCAGCCGCCGCCACCCCCGGCGACGCCGCCGGGGTCCCCGAGGGCGCCGACTTCTGGCGCGGCCTCCTGGGCGAGGCCGCGTCCCTCGCCGAGGCCGAGGCCCTGCGCCGGCACGACGAGCAGCTCGCCGCCCTGGGCCGCGGCAAGCGCCGCCGCGCCGCCGTGGATTACGCGCGCGGCCTGGACGACGGCGGCGACGACGGCGAGGACGGGGACGGGGACGGGGGCGCCGGGGGGCGGGCGCGCGCGGGCGCGGCGGGCGCGGCCGTCCGCGACGACGACGAAGACTTTGTGCCCGCGACGGGCGGCGGCGAGGAGGAGGACGAGGAGGAGGAGCAGGACCGGCCCGAGGAGGAGCGCCTGGCGGGCGAGATCCTGCGCTCGGGCGGCGCGGGCGCGCTCGCCGAGCACCACCAGCAGCGCGCGCAGAGGGAGGAGGCCGGGCGGCTGCTCGAGGCGGCGGCGGCGGCGGCGGCGGCGGGCGCGCGCGGCTCCAGCGGCGGCGGTGCCGGCGGCGCGACGCCCGCCGGCGGCCCACCCCCCGCCCTGCTCCCCGCGCGCCACCCCCACCACCCGACGCAGCACCACCACTACCTGCTCATGCCCCGCTCGGGCGCGATGGCCGCGGGCGCCGCCGCCGCCGCCGCCGCGCCGCTGCCCTCGAGCGTCGCCTACGCGCGGCGCGAGGTCTACGTGTACGGCCTGGACGCGGCGGCGCGCGGGCGCTTCGTCAAGCTGGTGATGCGGCATGGGCTGCCCGCCTCGGCGCCGGCCGTGGTGATGCGGCACGTGGCGCAGCAGGCGCTGCTCCAGCAGCAGCAGCAGCAGGGAGGCGAGGGGAACGGGCAGGGGCAGGGGCACGGCGGGGCGCTCGCGGCGCGCGCCATTGCGCTGGCGCCCGAGGTCAGCCGCGTGCAGGACGAGGGCTCGGGCTGGGCGCACTTCTTGGCGGGCCTGCCCGACCACAGCCCCGCGGCCGTGGTGGCCTTCTCCGCCGCGCTCGTGGCGCACGTGCAGGCCGGGGCCGAGGCCGCGCTCGCGCTGGGGCTCGCCGGGGGCGGCGCGGACGGCGCCCCGCCGCCCCCGCCGCCCGCGGCCGGCAGCCCCGCCGCCGCCGCGCTCAAGGAGCAGACCGCGGCGAACCTGCTGGCCATGCGGCCCCCGCTGCCCGAGCCCGTGCGCCTGCTCCCCTGGGAGGCGGTCACGCTGCCCGAGACGCCCGTATCCATCGCGCGGCGCCTCGGCTTCCTGCACCGCGCGCGCGCGCTGGCGGCAGAGGGCACCGCACGCCTGGCGGCGGCGACGCCCTGGGCCAGCGGCGGCGGCGGCGGCGCGCCTCCGCCGCCGCTGCCGCCGCCGCCGCCCTCGCTCGTGCTCGTGCGCGCGCGCGCCCTGGCCTACGGCGGCGATCCGGAGTGGCTCGGCCCCCGCCTCAGCTCCCCCCACCTCTCGCGCGCCCCGCCGGGGAGCGACCCGGCGGCGGCGGCGGCGGCCGCCGCCGCCGGCCGCCCCCCCTCTGCCCCGGGCGGCGACCTCTGGGGCGCCGCCGACGACGCGCGCCTGATCCGCGGCATCGTCCGGCACGGCCTCGGAAACTGGAACCCGATCATCAGCGACAAGGAGCTGCTGCTGGGGCGGCGCATCCGCCCGGCGCTGCCGGCCAACATCCCGGCCGGCGAGGGGCAGCTGGTCGCCGCCGTCAAGTGGCTCGAGCGGCGCGTGGCCGACGACCTGGCGCCCGTGCTCGAGTACGACGAGGGGTGGTGGTCGGGCAGCGGCGGCGGCGGCACCAGCGGGGGCGGCAGCGGCGGCTGCGGCACCAGCACCGGCGGCGGCGGCCGCATTGGCGGCGGCGACGCGGCGCTGCTGTCGGCGGCGGTGCAGATGGTCGCGGCGGGCTTGGACGCGGCCGCGGAGCAGCGGCGGCAGCAGCAGCTGCTGCAGCTGCAGCAGCACTCCCGCCAGCGCTCCCTCCTGGCCGCGCAGCAGCAGCATCAGCAGCAGCAGGAGCAGCTGCTGCTACTGCAGCAGCAGCAGCAGCCCCACCCGCCCATCGGCGCGCAGCCCTCATTGCCGCACGGCCGGCAGCACCCCCCCGTCCAGCAGCAGCAGCAGCGGCGCGCGCCCCCGCCGCCGCCCCCGCAGTCCCAGCCGGCGGCGCTCGTGCAGCAGCACCAGCAGCGCCTGCTGCAGCTGCAGCAGCAGCACTACCAAGTGCCTCAGCAGCCTCCGCAGCCGCAGCAGCAGCCGCCGCCTCAGCAGCAGCAGCAGCAGCAGCAGGTGCAGGTGCAGCACCCGCCACTGGGACCGCCGCCGCCGCCGTCGCATCCGTACCCCGCCGACACGCTCGCCGGCGCCATCGCCAACGCCGAGCTCGCGGCGGACAGGGCCGGCGCGCGCCGCGGCACCCCGGCCTGGCGCGAGGCGGTGCTGACGACGCTCGACGTCGGCGGCGCGGCGCACGGCGACCGGGCCGCGCCGGGCTTGCTGACGGCCTCGCTGCCGCCGCACCTGATCGGCTCGACCGCCGCCACGCTCGGCCGCGCGCTGCACGCCTCGCACAACGCCGCGCTGCGCGACTGGCACGGGGGCGCAGCCGCCGCCTCGGCCGGCACCCACGAGAACCGCTCGCCAGAGTGCCTCCAGCGGGACGCCGAGGCGCGCGCGCTGCGCGAAGCCGAGATCGTCCAGGCGTTCCGGATGTGGCTGGCGCGGCTGGAGCGGTCGTGCACGGGCGCGGCGCGCGCGGCCGAGCGCGCGGCCGCCGCGCTCGACGACGCGGCGGCGCAGGCGCACTACCTGCCCGGCGCCCAGCCCCTCCCTCCGCCGCCGCCGCCTCCATGCGGCAACGGCGTTGGCGCCCCGCCGCCGCCCCCGCCGACCGCCGACCCGCGCCAGCAGCAGCAGCGGCAGCAGCAGCGGCAGGTGCTCCCGGCAGAGGACTACTCGCGCCGGCTGCTTGCCATGGCGCAGCGGGCGCAGCAGCAGCAGCAGCGCCACTACCAGCACCAGCACCAGCCCCAGCAGCAGCTGCAGCAGCAGCAGCAGCAGCAGCAAACCTTTGCGGGGCAGGCGCCGCCCGGGCCGCCGCCGCCGCAAGCGGGCGGCCCGAGGGAGGTCGTCTCGCTGCTCGACGACGACGACGAGTAGACCTTAGACTTGGAATGCCTAGAGGTGACGCCGCGTGTGCATGTTACACGTATCTGCGTTTGGGCGGATCGAATCAGACGTTTTTCAAAAGGTGCAAAAGGGCTAATTAGATTCGGTTCGCCGTCGTCGTCGTCATATCTTTGCCCTCGTCAAGGGGTCGGAAAAAGCGCCGCTCCTCCTGATTTTTTCAGCGTTTCAAAAGGGGTGCGACGCCGCCGACGGCGGGTAGAACGCCTTGTGCCATCCCGCCGCGTACGCCGGGTAGGGCGCCGTCCACTTGCCCGTCATCTTGAGCTCGGGCAGCGGCGCGCCGGCCTCGAGCGCCTGCTCGGGCGAAAAGTCGGCCGGCAGCTCGAGCCGCATCACGCGGTCCAGGCGCAGCTTGACAAAGGTCATCCACCGGTCGTCGGTGGACACGAGGGCCAGGCAGGGGCGGCGCACCTGCTTGGCCTGCTCGGGGAACTGGGCGTCCAGCCACGCCGGGTTGGGCACGAAGAAAAAGTCGCGCTTGCGGCCCTGCTCGCCAAAGTAGCGCACGCGCTCGCGCAGCACCTCGGCAAACGACTCGTTCTGCGGGTCGGACACGAAGAACTCGGCGTTGGCGACGACGGCGACCCAGCGCTGCTTTTGTGTTTTAGGGGTGAGGGGTTGTTTTGGGGAGTTTTCGTTTCGTGGTTGGTTGACGGGCTTGGTTTTTAGCGGGCGGGGCGGCAGCGAGATCGGCGAACACCGCCTGTCGCGGCGGCGGCGTCGCGCGGCGGCGTCGCAAGCGGCGGCGATGGCGCGAGACAAAGACGGGGCCTCCAAACTTTCGAGATCGCGGCCGCGAGGGCGACGTTCCGGGCGGCGCGCGGCGCCGGGAAGCAAGCCTATGGGATCTTGAAGCACCTCGGCGGGCCGGGCGCATTGCAGCGACTCGGCACGAGGGGGGAGGGGCTTGCTCGGCGGGCAAGTCGCGACTTGCTCACCTTCTTCTCCGTGTCTGCAGATGCGCCGGCCGAGGGGGCCTCGGCGACGGCCCCGGCGCGCACGGGGCGCACCGTCACGCGCGGGACCGCGCGGGCCGCTGGCCTGGCCGGCATCGGGCGCGCGGAGGCCTTCTGTGCGCACTGCATTGTTGCGGGATTTGGAGACGCGATTTGGGGGCGAGTTTGCTGTTCGCGGGGACTCTTTTTGGTTTTGAGGACGTGGGGAGCGTGGCAAACAGGATATGTGCAGGATGCAGAGGGTGTAAGTTGGGAGCAAGAGGTCCTGCGCGGGGGCTGTTGTCGGCGCTGCTGAAGCTTTTTTGGTGCGCTGTCGCCGCTGCCGACGACATGGCGCGCGCCGCCGCCGCCGATCGACTGTTTCATTCGCACGATCACACCCAAAACCAATGTTCACGAGGCAACCAACTGGTAACAATCGATCATTCCTTCTACATCGTGTGGATCTTCTCCACCTCGGCAGAAGACGCCGCCGCCGCCGCCGCCTTTTGCGCCGCCGCCGCCTTGGCCGCCTTTTCCGCCGCCGCCGCCAGCCTCTCGTCGCCGCTCTCCGCGAGCGCGCGCAACGAGGCGACGCTGATCGCGCCGCCGCCGTCTGCGTCCTCCCCCGCGGCCCCCCCCTCCCCGCCCCCCGCCCCCCCATCCGCAGAGGGCGGCGTCGTCACCTTGAGCGCCCCCAGGAGCGCCTCGAGGTCCTGCTCGTCCAGCGACGCCCGTAGGAACCGCAGCGCCGCCTGCAGCTCGTCGCGGCTGATCAGGCCGTCGCCGTCCGCGTCGATCACGTGCAGCGAGCCGCCGATGGCCTTGTCTGCCTCGTCGAGCTCGAGCTCGATGCGGTGGAGGATGCCGCTGACGCGCTCCTCGAGGGCGCGGGACAGAGCCAGCTCGCCGCGCTCGGCGGCGCCGCGGCGCCCTTTGGGCGGCGACGGGGGCGCGGCCTTGCCGTCGGCGCCGTCGGCGGCCGCACCGCCCTGGGTCGCCGCCGCCGCCTCGGCTTCGGCGGCCGCCGCCTCCTCCGCCTCTTCAGCCTCCTCGTCCTCCTCCTCCTCGTCGACGTGGTCCTCGGGCCGCACCGACTGCAGCGCGCCGCCCGTGAACATCAGCGAGGGCGAGCCCGGGACCGACTCGGCCAGGCGGTCGAGCTCGCGCCGCACCAGCTCCATGAACTGCTCGCGCTCGCGCGCCACGCCGGAAGAGGAGGCCAGCACCGTCAGCGCGGAAAGGATGTCGCGCATGCGCGCCTCGCGGGCGGCGGCGGCGGCGGCGGCGCGCTCCTCATCCGAGGCGCCCGAGCCGGCGAGGGCGGCGGCGTCGTCGAGGCCCTTGAGCGCGAGGCCGGCGGCCGCCTCGGACAGGACGGCCTGCGCGGCGGCGGCGGCGGCGGCCCCGCGCGCAACCGACGCGCCGGCGGCGGCCTGAGGGGCGCCGCCGGGGCCGCGCTCGCCCTCGAGCGCGAGCTCGAGCAGCGCCTTGTTGGCAGAGGCGGCGGCGGCGGCGGCAGCAGCAGGGGAGGAGGAGGGCTCGGTGGCCGGCGCGCCGCCCGCGCTCGCCGCCTCGGCCTCGGCCTCGGCGCGCGCGGCGGCCGCCTGGGCGTCGAGCAGCTCGCGCTCCTTGCGGATGAGCTCCTGCTCCTTGCGCACGAGCTCGAGCTTCTTCTCGAAAGCCTCGGAGCGCGCAGCCAGGGACAGGGCCGCGGCGTCGGCGCGAGAGGGGGGGGTTGGAGCGGCGGGCGCGCCCGGGCCGGCCTCTCCGGCGCCGCCGGAAGAAGCCGCCATTGCAGAGCCCGCCGCCGCCAGCCCGGCCTCGAAAGGCGCGGCGCCAGCCGACGAGGCAGCCGCCGCCGCCGCCGCCGACGACGCGCCGCCGCCGCGGCCGACGCCGCCGCCGCCGCCGCCGCCGCCGCCCGCCACCTCGGCCTCGAGCCCGGCCGTGTGCACGGCCTGCTCCGGCAGCGTGAGCAGCGTCTCGCGCACGCCCGACAGCGTCGCCGCCTCGGCGCGCAGCACGGGCGTCGCCGGCGCCGCGCCCGCAGCGGCGGGCGCCGGCTCGCCCGTCAGCGCAAACGCACGCGACAGCAGCAGCAGCGAGGACGGCAGCCCGTGGTTGAGCGACAGGTCGAGCCACCCGCGCAGCTGCGCGCGCATGTAGGCGTCGGCCCCCGCGCCGTACACGCCCCGCATGCCGCGCGCCCGCAGCGCGGCGCGCAGCTCGTCGTCCTCGAGCCGGTCCAGGCCCTCGGCCGAGATCACGGCGTCGTCCTTTTTAATCTTGCCGAGCTGCGCGCGCAGCCGCGAGCGCAGGTACCCGTCGGTCCCGTAGGGCGGGAGGCCCAGCAGCTGGCACAGCGACACGACCTGCACGCGGTCGAGGTTCTCGAGCGTCAGCTCGTCCGAGAAGAGCGACGCGAACCGGATCAGCTCGGCGTTGTCCACGGGCGCGCCCGAGCGCACGCGCCCCATGAAGCGGTACAGCTCGTCGGCCGAGGCGGCCGCCGCGCTCCCCGGGCCCCTGCGCCCGCGGATCTCGGACGCCATCTGCGCGACGGTGTCCTGCAGGAATCGCGCGACCTCGATCTTGACCTGCACGCGCCGCTTGATCTCCTCCTCCTTGCGCAGCTTGTCCTCGAACGTCGAGGGGAGCATGTTGGGGAAGATCTTGAGCAGCAGCGGCAGCGCGAGCTCCATAAAGGGGATGAGCACGACCACCAGCAGCGGCACGAGGCGAAAGACGTCGGCGGTGGTGCGCGTGAGCTGGCGGCGCTCGCGGCGCGTGAGGGCCTCGCCGCGGGCGGCGCGCAGGGCGAGGCCCGAGGCGATGCGCACCTCGACGGCCAGGAGCTTGGACCCGAGCCAGTAGTGGTGCGCCTCCTCGCGCACGACCTTGCGCGTGCGGCCCCACCAGGCGGCCCAGTCGCTGCGCGACCAGCGCGACAGCGACGCGACGCGCGTCGGCAGGCAGGCGAGCCACCGGCCGGCGGCGATCAGGCCCGACAGGGTCGCGCGCACGAGCTCGAGCGCGCGCTGCGACGTGGTCTTGTACGTCGACGGCAGGCGCCGCCGAGAGTGCTGCTGCGACCGCGCGGCGTCGTACGTCGCGAGCGCAGTGTCGCACTCGTCGGCAGAGGGCGGCGGCAGCGGCGGCGGGCGCGGCGGCGAGGCGGCCTCGGCCGATGTTGTCGTTGTTGCTGTGGGTGGCTGCTTGGTTGATGGTTGCCGCTGCTGATCCTGGGACGAAAGGGCCGACGTGTGCAACGATGAGGCGCTGCTGCTGCTGCTGCTGCCCACGCCTGGCCAGCCGCCTCCCGGCGCGTGCCGATGCCATTGGTGCTGCCCCTGCTGCCCCTGCTGCTGCTGCTGCCGGCGCCAGCGCTGCACGACGTCGAGGTGGGGCGGCGGCGGCGGGGGGGACGGGGAGGCGGCGCGGTGGCGGAGCTCGGCCAGCTGAAAAGACCCCAGGTGGGAGAGTACGGCGCGCGTGGGCAGGGTCAAGGCGGAGGACACTTCCAACCGCTGGTGCTGCTGGTGCTGCTGCTGCTGCTGCTCCAAAAGGAATGGGCGGCGCTCGCGGAGCGTCGGCGCTGGCAGCGACGCGGCGCCGCCGATCGCGCCGCCGTTTGCTACCGCTGCCGCTGATGCCGCCGGCTCGTCACGGACGCGGGTCGCCGTCGTCGGTTCGGCCGGCTTGCTGCTGCTGCTGCTGGTGGTCAGGAGCCCGCGCGCCGCAAAGGACGCGCTATAGGGCGCGCGCCTGAGGAGCAGGACCTGCTCTTTCGTCCCTCCTCCTGCTCCGCCTTTGGCCGCGCTCTGCAGCAGCGCGAGGGCCAGGCGCGCGCCGCTGCCACGCAAAGCCATTGCGCCGGCGGCGCGCCGATTCCTCGACGCCCCGGCGCGCACTGTTCTTCTAAATCGCAGGTGAAGGAGAAGATTGGCGTTTGTCGGGGAGGGGGGGGGGGGGCGTGATCAACGGCGTGCAAAAGTTGTTTGTGGCTGAGGGTCGTCAATGGGTCGGGCGGAGACGTTGCGGAGTGTTGTCGGCTGTCACTCGCGAGCGAGCGTGTTATTGAAGCAATGGGATGCTGCTGCGCGGCGCCAGCGACAAAGGGCGTCCGGGCTCGACGCCGACGCCGACGCCGACGCCGACGCCGACGCCAGCGACGCCGCAGTTGCACACATCTCTGTGCACTGTCCTCCCTCGCGTAATCCTCTCGTCGTCGATCATCTTCACCCAAAGACTAGAATAGATCAGACCAGACAGGTGGCGGGACTTACCTCCTCATGGCCTCTCTCTATTCCGTCGACAGGCTCGGAGCATTTTGAAAAGTGGGCAGCGAGGGAACCCGCCCCTCGGGCCGGGGGAAGGACGATGCGGCGCGAGCGTCCTGGTGCCGACCAGGTGGACGACTCGAGAGCGGGCGGCGCGAGCGCTGCCCGCGTCGCCGACGCCGGTGCCGCCGACGCCGACGCTGGTGCCGCCGACGCCGGTGCCCCCGCTGCCGCCCGCCGCCCTCCTCGCACGCAGACGCAGACGTCCATCCTCTCGTTCCTGGCGCCCCGCAAGGTCGCGCGGGCCTCCGCCGAGGCGGCCGAGGCGCCCGTGGTGCTGAGGAGGCAGGGGCAGGACGCCGACGCTGCTGGCGGCAGCGGCGGGTGGCGGCCGTCCCCCGCCGCTCCCCCACCTCCTCCTCCCGCTGCAGACGCGCCGGCACCGCCGCCGCCGCCGCTGCCCGCGCCGCCGCCCCCGCTCGCCGCCTTGCTCTCGCTCCCGGTGCTCCTGGACCCCTTTGGACCCGCGCCGGCCCCACCGCAAGCGCAGACGCAGCAGGTCCAACCAGAGCCGCCGCCGCCGGCGTCGCTGTCGTCGCAGCCGCCGCAGGAGCAGACGCAGCCGCTGCAGATGCAGCCGCCGCCGCAGCCGCCGCAGCCGCGCCCCATGCCGCCGCGCCGCTCCGAGCACCTGTCGTGGCACCTGGCGCTCGCCGAGGCCGGGGGCGGCCGCGCGCAGCTGCGGCGTGCGACGCCGCGCCTGCGCGTCTCGGCGTTCGGGCTCGGGGCCGAGATTGCGCCCCTCCCGCTCGACGCCGCCGCCTCCTCTGGCCCCGCCGGTGCTGCCGCTGCCGCCGCTGCCGGCGGTGGCCAGGCGCGCCCGCTCCTGGTCTTTTTGCCGGCGGCCGAGCGGCCGAGCGCGCTGACGGTCGTGGCCCTGAGGCCCGTCTCGTCCACGGCTGGCGGGCGCACCGACCGCCTGCTGGTGGCGCATGCCGGCGGGGGCCTGCGGCTCATGTCGTGGGGGGCGCTCGAGTGCGCGGCGGCCGAGACGCTGGCCTGGCGGCGAGAGGCGGAGCGGGACCGGGAGCGGGACCGGGAGCGGGAGCGGCAGGCCGGCAGCGCGGGTCGGGGCGAGGGAGAGGCGGGCGACCACGACGACGACGACGGCAACGCAGACAACGGCAGCAGCAGCAGCAGCAGCGACGATGACGACGGCGGCGTGCGCGGGCGCCGGAGGGGCGGGCGCGGTCGACCCGGCGGCGTCAGCGGCCGCGACGCCGGCCCGCCGCTGCCGCCGCCGCCCCGCATCGCCGGGGGGTGCGCGCGCCGCCGCCTGCGCCGGTCGACCCGCCGCGCCCGGGAGTGCGTCAGCGCGCGGGTTGGCGAGGGACCCTGGCGGTCCTTGCTCCTTCCTTCTTGGTGCGCGCCCGCGCCCGCCCAGCCCGACCACGGTCGCGCGGCCGCGGCCGCGCGCAGGGCAGCGGCCGCAGCGGCGGCGGCGGGGCTCGGCCAGGTGTGGGGCGGCGAGCGCACGCTCGGCGGCTCGGGCCACGGCCCGCCGCCGCTGCTGCACTCGGCCGACTGCTCCCCCGTTCGCCCGGGCCTCTTTGCGCTCGCGGGTTCGCGTGGCTGCCGCCTGGTGTCCGCGTGCGAGTCGGGCCGCATCCACCTGTCGTCCCGGGGCCTGGGCGGGGGCGCCGTGTGCGGCGCGGGCCCCGCCGAGCTCCCGGCGCCGGCCGCCGCACGCGACGCCCGCTTCTTCCCGTGGCAGTCGGCGGCGGGTGCCTACGCCCTGGCCGTCGCCACGTCGCGCCGGCGCTGGCCGTGCGTCGCGCTGCACGACGCGCGATGCCTCGGCGGCGGCGGTGGTGGCGCGTCGCCGTGCGTCACGCTGCAGGCGCCCATGGGGGGCGGCGGCGCCGGCGGCGGCGAGGGCGGCGGCGGCGGCGTGCAGGGCGACCTCGTGTCGCTCCAGGTGGCGCCCGGCGGCTCGCTCGTGTACGGCGCCTCGGCTTCCGGCGCCGTCTTTGAGTGGGACGTGCGGCGCGGGGGCGGCGGCTCGCACTCGAGCGCGGGGTCTGGGGGCGTCATGACGTTCGGCGCGGGCGGCCCGACGCGCCACGCGCTCGTGAGGGCGTTTGACGTGCCGGCGCTGTCGCGCGCGGCGTTTGGCGGAGGGGGCGGCGGCGGCGGGGGCGGCGGCGGCGGGCTCGCGGCGGCCGCGCGGTCGCGGTGCCGAACGTCGCACGTGCTGTTGGATCCGGCGGCACCGTGGCGCCTGGCGTGCGTGCGCGACGACCGCCACGTGACCGTCCTAGACCTGAGGCAGGGCGGCGCGGGCTCGGGCCACGGGCGCGCCACGCACTTTGCCTCGGCCGAGGCCCCGCTCGCGCCGCCGGTGGCGGCGGCCTGGGCGCCCTCGAACGGCGGCGGCCACCCGCAGCAGCTGCCCGCTGATGCGAAATCGATCCACGACAGGCAAAGTGCGTGGCGCGCCACTCGCGCGGGCCTGGGGCGCGTCTACCAGAGCTGCTGGGACGCCGGCGGCGACGTGCTGTACACGCAGGGCGCGGTGTGGGACTGGCCCGGCGCCGCATTTGGCGCGGGGGGTGGCGGCGCAGGGAGCGGCGGCGCCGCCGCCGCCGCCGTCGCTTACCACCAGCAGCAGCTGCAGCTGCCGGTGCTGCTCCCGGCCGTCGCCGCCCTCGACCTGGGCGCGCGAATGCCGCACCGGCGGGACGCCACGGCCGTGCGCGCGCCGCGTGGCTTGCCCCCGCACGCCGCCCGCCGGCTGCTGTCGGCGCCGGGCTGCGACGGCGTGGCGCCCGCGCAGTGGTGGCGGCGCGGGTGGCAGGCGGCGCCGGATGCCGTCACGTGCGTCGCGCAGCGCGCCGACGGCAGCGGGGCGCTGGCTGTCGGCACGCTCGGGGGACAGGTTCTGTGCGTCGGGCACTTTGGGGGCGGGCGTTACTGACGCAGACATGAAGGTGTAAAGCAGGTTTGAGGTGCGCGCGCGGCGCCCGTTTGGCTCTCGTCGCGCCGAGCGTCGTCGTCGATGATGTTGTCCGGAAAGGTGAAAGGGCACCTCGCGACGCCGCTGAGCTACGCCGACGCCGACGCCGACGCCGACGCTGACGCCGACGCCGCCGACGCCGAGCACTCCCCTCCCACTCAAGGCGCGGCGCCTCGTCGTCACGTCGGCGTCATCGTCCTCAGAGTCGCCCAAACCTTCACGAAAACAGAAAAGCAAGACGTCTCGCCGAGACCTTCTCCCTCCTCGCTGCTCTCACTCGTCCCTCATCCTCGCCTGTCCTCGTCACGAAGCTAATCTGTCCGACGCGAGAGCCTGTCGACGACCTTGAACGCGAGTCAGTGGCGTGCCCAGCTGGTCCACAAAGACGCGCGTCGGCCGATTTTTGCGTGTCGGGAAAAAAAAAAGACGGGGGGTTCTCCGTCGCTGCAAGTCGTCGTCGTCGTCGTCGTCGTCGTTGTTCTTCGTTACCGTCGGGCGGCGCGACCCTGGAGGGCAAAACGCTCCCTCCTCGTGCTGCTCTCCCGATCATTTGATCGTGACTGCGACACACACGCGATCGCGTTGTGCGACCACTTGCGGGGTAGTCCGCCTTCCCCGCCCCCCAACCCCGAAACGCACGACCTCGCTGCCGGCGGCGGCACTCATTCGCCCTCGCCCCGCCCAAGCAGACAAAACAAGAAGCGGGGCCGCCGGTAGAAACGCGATGCCGCGCATCGTGAGGCGCCCCACGCACGCGGGCTCGTGGTACGAGCGCGATGGTGAGTCGCGTAAAGACCTCGCGGAACAGAGGCATGATTTCGCGCTTCCGAGGCCTTTGATCAAGACCCAATCCCGATCCCACCACCCCGAAAAGACCCGCCGCAGCGGCCAAGCTCCAGAAGCAAATCGACGGATGGATGGCCAAGGTCGACGTCGGCGACGGCGGCACGCCCAACGAGATGCCCGGCGCGCGCGTCGTCCCGACCGAGGACCAGCCCCTGCGCGCCGTGATCGGTCCGCACGCGGGCTACTCGTACTGCGGCCACGTCATGGCGCACGCCTACCGCTTCATCGACCCGGCGCGCGTGTGAGTGCTTGTTTCTGTCTATGTCGTCGTCGTCGAGTGAGGCAATCGATCGATCGATCGACCCAGTGAACTCGATCGTCAAGATGGACTCTTGATCGATCGATCGACGTCGACCTTGTTCACATTCGACCATCTGACGCCCCTCGCTCAAAACGAACCCAACAACGACGACATCAACAGCGCCCGCATCTTCCTGATCGGACCCTCGCATCACGTGTACAGCCGGCGCTGCTACATCTCGACGGCCGACGAGTACTCGACGCCGCTCGGCCCTCTCAAGATCGACCACGCCCTCGTCGCCGACCTGCGCGCGACGGGACAGTTCGACGACATGCCGCTGCGCGTCGACGAGGCCGAGCACTCGCTGGAGCTTCACACGTCGTTCATCGCGTCGGTGATGCGCGGGCGCGACTTTACGCTCGTGCCGATCATGGTCGGCGCGCTGTCGCCCGAGAGGTGAGACGAAGGCGCTTGTTGTTGAGTAGCGGGGAAAGATCGATCGATCGATAGCTTGATCGCTTGTTTTTCTTGCAGATTGATCGACCGATCGATCGACAGCAGGCTTGTGTGTTTGTTTCAAAGATCGATTCTACCAGAGCGACCGATCGATCGATCGACCGCTGCTCACCTTAAGTTCCGACGAATTGATCGATCGCTCTATCGATTGTTGCTCACATCCTCCTCTCTTCACCCATTCATTCGTAAATACAGCGAGGGCGCGTACGGCCGGCTGCTCGCGCCTTACCTGGACGACCCGTCGAACCTGTTCATCGTGTCCTCGGATTTTTGCCATTGGGGGTCGCGCTTCAACTACACGTTTGTGGACGAGGCCAGGGTGAGTTTTCTTGCAACGGGCGACACGGTCTCTTGCAACTTTCCAGACCATCCAAACCCTCAACTACAACAATCGCAAAACAAACCAACGACCGTGAACACAGGGTGGCATTTATCAGACCGTGCAATGGCTCGACAACCTCGCCATGGACATCATCGAGCGCGGGGACCCGGCCGAGTTCACCGCCTACCTTCAGCAGTACCGCAACACCATCTGCGGCCGCCACCCGATCGGCGTGCTGCTGAACGCCATGGCGAATGCGCGGACCAAGATGCAATGCGGGTTCCGGTCTTACGACCAGTCCAGCAAGGCGTTGTTGCCGGAGGACAGCAGCGTGTCGTACGCCTCGGCGCTTGTGTGCGCGACGGGCACTTGAGAGGTGTGAAGCGGCGTTGCTGTTCCTGGTTGTGCTCTGTGCTCCCGGGCGCTAGGAATGTTCTATCGATCGATCGATCATCGATCGATGATCGATGGATTCGGGAAACAATTAACGAATCGACCGATCGATCGATCGACTTGTTTAAAAAGTGCGCAATAGTGAACGGATCGATCGATCGCTCACTTCCGATCGACAACGATTGAATGATGACATCGTCGACAGCCAGCACACCTACTGCGGCTGCGGCGGCGGCGGCTGCTCAAGGAGATTGGCGGCATCCTTCTCCAAACGCTCACGCTCCCGCAAAAGGTACCGCGTGTCGGCGACCACGCTCGCGTGCAGCGTCGTCGTCGTCGTCGTCGCAACCCCCGCCCCCGCTCCCTCTCCCTCTCCCTCTCCCGCCTCCTCCACCAGACCGCACCCGCCTTCCAGCCACTCCGACTTGGCCTCGACCTTTTTCAGCTGGACGTCGACGATCGTCACCATCAGGCGCTGGATCTCGCGCTCGTCCTGCTCGGCCAGGACGCGGGCGCGCGTGGCCGCGTAGGCGAACGCGACGGCCGCGGCCGCGACGCAGTGCGCGCGCGTCACGGGGCGCTTGGGCAGCCCGCCCAGCGCCGTCGCCCGCCCCATCGCGGCCGCCGCCACCGCCGACCTGGCCGACGCCGCCGCCGCCTCGGCCACCGCCGCGGCCTCGTCCCCGGCCACCAGTCCGCCTGCGCCGTTGGTTCCCCAAAGGGCGGCGGCCGAGTCCGCCCCAGCTGCGGCTGCTCCTCCTCCTCCATCGCCACCGTCGGGCGACGACGGTGGCGGCCACGGCAGGCCCAGGCTCGCGGCCGCGGCCGCCAGCGGGTCGTCCTCGGTCAGCACCTCGACGGCCGCCTGCGCCACGCACGCCGACAGCCGCGGGCTCACCATCGAAAACACAAACGAAACTACCGCGGCCACCGGGTTGTCCGAGTCCAAAAAGGGCACGCGCGCGCCGTCGCGCGCGCCGAGCACGCGGGCGGCCGCGCGCGCGAACGCGGTGGCCACGGCGGCGTCCTGCGGGCTCGCCCCCGCGCCCGCGCCGACCGCCGCCGCGACGGCCACGGCGCCGCCGGCCACCACGACGCCCGCGCCGTTGGCCGCGCGCTGGGCGGCCGCCGCGGCCAGGCCCGGCGCGAGCCGCTCGACCTTGGCCATCAGGCCGGGCGGCAGCGGCGGCGCCTGGAGCAGCGCCTCCTCGATCGGCATCGACGCGAAGCGCAGCATGCACTGCACCTCGGACCGCGTGCCGACGCGCTCGGCCACGAGGCCCCAGTCCTCGGCGCCGTGCTGGTCGATCGCCTCGAGCAGCACATAGTCCTCGAGCGCCGTCCAGGCGGGGGGGGCGTGCTTGTCGACCGCGGGCACGTGGATGGCCGAGGGCGTGTTGGTGTTGCTGTTGGCGTTTGCGGCAGCGGCGGCGGCGGCAGCATTGGCGGCGACAGCGGCAGCAGCGGAGCCCCCACCCGCGGAGACGGCCGCGTCGGCGGGCAGGCGCAGCGCGCGGCCGTCGACCCCGACCGAGGGCGGCGCCGCCTCCTCGGCCCCGCCCCATCCTCCTCCTCCTCCTCCCCCGCGCTGGTCGACGCGCACAAAGTCGCGCGCGGTCGAGCCGGACGGGAACCGGCCCTCGGCAAAGGCCTGCGGGCACAGGCGCACGGCCGGGTGGCGCACCGAGTGGTACCTCAGCTCGGCGCAGTCGACCCACGGCATGGCCGAGCAGCGGACGCGCTGGCCGGGCGGCGCCACCAGCGCCTGCGCCGCCTGCTGCGCCTGCGCCGCGTTGAGGCCGCCGCCGGCCCGTCGGCCGCCGCCGCCGGGCGCGGGCGCGTGCACGCCGTCGCGCGCGGGCACGGCCGAGAGCAGCCCGCCGCGCGTGGTGGCCGCGTCGACGGCCTCCTCGAGCGTGGGCTGCGCGAACAAAAAGAGGCCCGCGGCGCCGGGCGGCACGGGCACGCGCCCGGCGCGCCGTGCGAGCAGCGGCCCGCCGCGCGTCACGGCCGCGACGGCCTCTGCGGCGGAGGCGGCCGCGCTGCGGGCGAGCGCCCTGAGCGTCGTCGAGGCTGTCGCCGCCGCCGCCGCCACCTGAGGCTGCTGGTCCGGCTGCTGCTGCTGGTCCGGCTGCTGCTGCTGGTCCGGCCGCCGCAACAGGGCGGCGACCGCCGCCGCCGCCTCCTCGGCGCGGGGCGTCAGCGGCCCGTTGACGACGCCCCAGTACTCGAGCGCCTCGAGCACCGAGCGCAGCGCGGGCGCCTCGGCGCGCGGCGCGAGGGTGCGCGCGTCCTGCAGCGTGAGGCACACAGGCAGCGCCTCGAGGCCGGGCGGCGGCAATGCCGGCGACGCCTGGGAAGACGGGGGCGCCGACGCGAGCGCGACGGCCGCGGCCACGACCCGCCGGCGCCACTCGCGCACGATGAGGTCGCGCCACTCGACGTACGCGCGCGGCGTCGGGGCGGCAGCGGCGCTGGCGATGTTATTGGGGTCGTCGCCGTTGCTCGCGACAGCAGCCGCCTGCTCGGGGCCCGCGTCGGGCTCATCCCCCTCGTGCTGCTGCTGCTGCTGCCCCCGCGCGAAAAACTCGACGCACAGGAGCCGCTCCGGCGCGGCGACGCACCCCCTGCCCGTGCGAAACCAGTGCGCCTGCGTCGGCAGCGAGTGCTCGACAGCCCAGCGCGCGGCCGCGCGCAGCGCGCGGAGCTCGGCCGAGTCTTGCGCTCGTCCAACGGCCGCCGCCGCGCCGTCGTCCTCCGCCGCTGTCGGCGCGCTCGCCGCCGCAGCCGCCGCCGTGGCCGACGCTTCCAACCGCTGCCGCTTCTTCTGCCCGAGAGATGGAGGAAACTGAAGCAGGGCCGCGTCGGGCGCAGGCAAGGGCGCCGGCCCAAAGTAGGGCGCCTGGGGCCCGTGGTGAGCGTAACCGACGCCCGCGGCGGGCAGCCACGGCGCCAGCTGCCCCTGGGAGATGTTCTCGCCGGCGCCGCCGCCGTCGAGCGCGCCGAGCGCGGGCGCCAGCGCACGCCGCTGCCGGGCGTGCGGCGCCAGCGCCACGGTGGCAGCGGGCGACGGGTCGACCTCCGGGAGCTGCGCCTCGAGGCGCGCGCGCTTGGCGGCCTGCACGACCGCCACCTGCCGCCGCTCCTCGGCCAGCTGCTGGGCGGGCGTCAGCACGACGACCTCGGCCGTCGGCTTGGGCGGCTGCGGCGGCTGAGGCGGCTGCTTGAGCGCCGACTTGAGCGGCTTGGGGGGGGCGCCCGGCGCCGCCGCCGAGGCAAGAGGCTTGGGAGGCGCACCCGGGGCTGCTGCTGCTGCTGCTGCGTTTTGCTGCTGCTGCTCGGCAGTGCCGCCCCCGGCTGCCGCTGCCGCCGCCGCCGCCGCTGTTGGCGCCGTTGGCGCCGGCCCGGCCGCCGCTCCGCCAGTCCCTCCTTGCTGCTCCATGGCCGCCTTGGCGATAGACGCGGCCTCTTGCTTCTTCTGAACGGCTGCTGCGGCGGCGGCCGCCGTCGTACTGATGCCCCCCGCCGCGGCCCCGCCTGCGCCAGCAGCAGCAGCTGCGGCAGTGGCTGCGGCAGCGCCAGCACCAGCGCCAGCACCAGCACCAGCACCCGCAGCGGCGGCAACCCCCAGGCGAACGCCCGCCGGGGCGCCCGAGTCGCCCTTGTCCTCGACGTAGTCGGCGTCCTCCATCCACTCGTTGTACCGGTCGCTGTCGACGACCCACTGCGCGTACACCTGCACGGGCCGCACCGGCGGCGCCGCCGCCGGCTCGTGCCGGTCGGGGCCCAGGCCGACCGACCCGGGAGGGGGCGCGCTGCCGGCGGGCACCCACTCGTCGTAGCTGGGCGGCAGGTACAGCCAGTGCACGCGCGCGAGACCCGACTCCTCGTCGACCAGCAGCGAGCGCATGCGGTTGCGCCCGGCCGCCTCGTCCATGCCGGCGCCCTTCCGGCCCGTCGGCACGACCACGTGCGAGGCGTCGCCCTCGCCGGCCGCCAGGCGCCCGCCGAGCCGCTTGACGGCCTCGCGCAGGCGCCCGGCCTCGGGGCCGCAGCGCGGGTGCACGAACACCGAGGGCGGGCGCAGGTGCCCGCGCGCCTCGAGGTCGCGCCGCAGGCCCGCCAGCACCTGCAGGTTGTCCCTGCGGCGCGCCGCGCTCGCCCAGTCGATTGCGCGGCCGCCCGCGGCGCGCGCGCGGCGGAACAGCAGCGCGGCGACCTGGTGCAGAGCGCCGGTCTTGGGCGTGGCGTCCTCGAGCAGGCGCACGGGGATCTTCAGGCACGGCCGGCTGGCCGGGGGGACCTGGGCGAGGGCGAATCATTCGTTTGGTTTTGGGATGTTTTGGGGCCGGCGGGGGAAGGGTGACGCGGCGGTCGGCGGCGGGTGCAAAACAAGTGAGCAAGGCGGGAGGGGCAATCGTCGTCGCGCGCCTGGTCCTAGTCGGCATCGCCCCCCCCCCCCCCCCCCCCCCCCCCCACCCCCCCCCCCCCCCCCCACCCCCCCCCCCCCACACACCCCCCCCCCCCCCCACCCCCCCCCCCCCCCCCTCCCCTCTCCTCCCCCCTCCCCTTCCCTCCCCACCCTCCCCCTCTCCTCTTTTCCCCCTCTCCCCCCCCCCCCCCCCCCCCCCTCCACACAACAATCCTCACCCCGACGCCGAGCACGTCCTCCTGAAACTGCATCAGCCCCGCCAATGTGGCGCCGAGCGACGCGCCGTCGTAGGCGGTGGCGCCGAGCTCGGCGCGCAGCGCGGCGACCAGCGGCTCGAGGCGCCTCTGGAACGAGGGGCGCTGTTTTTGCGGTGTGATGTGTTATGTGTTGTGTGTGTGTGATGAACAGGGAGGTGAGGTGAGCCGCATTCGGTCGTGTTGATGACGGTAGAGGACGTGCCGCGCTCGAGCCCAAACTCGCACGCACCTGGTAGTCCTCGGGCGACACCCGTCCGCTCTTCTTGAAATCGACCATGATGATGAGGTGATGACGCGCGCGCGCGCGCTCACGCGCCTGATGGGGACGGCGCGCTTCTCTCCTTCTCTGCGCTATGTGTGTGTGTGTGTCTTGGCGCGCGTTGATCGATGACTGAAGAGGTATGCGTTTGCGGTGCGCGCGCTCTCCCTCCTTTCTCACGACGTGGGCGGCGTCGAGCGCGGGAGTGTCCGATTCAAGATGGCTTGAATGAGCCTGCTGGATTTGACGCCGACGCCGACAGTTGAACGCCCCGCGGCGCGCGCGCGACGTCCATCGATCGTCGATCGCCGTCGGCTTTTGCGCGTGCGCACGACAGAAAAGGCCTGTCTCGCGGGTCTTGCAAATCAAACGGTGCGCTGATGGTCGAGACTGATCTAACTGTGCTCGTTTCTGATGACGCCCCTCGGTCACTCGCTGCCCTCGCCGCCGCCCCCCTGCTCGTCGCCCTCTCCGTCGTCGTCGCTCCCGACCCCCTCGCCGCCGCTCCCGTCTCCCCCGCCGCTCTCGTCGTGGTCGGTGTCGCCCTCCTCCCCCATGTCCTCGCCCTCGTCGCCGCCGCCGCCGCCGCTGCTGTCCGTCCCCGAGCTGCCCCCAAACTCGCCCTCGAGCTCCTCGAGCCGCCGCCGCTTCGCCGCCACCATCTGCTCGACGTCCCTCAGCTCCTGCACGTTCTGCGCCAGGCCCACCACGTCCTCGCGCGCCCAGCAGCGCCGCGCCTCGGACCGCCGCGCCGCCAGCTCGGCCTCGTTGCGCGCGGCCAGCGGCAGGGCGTGCGACACGGCGATCGGCAGGACAAAGGCGGCGTTCCGCGCATGCACGGGCGCGCCCGAGAAGAGCAGCTCGACGATGAGCTGCTGTTGCTCAGGCGTGAAACCGCGCTCCCGAACTTGATCCACGATGCAGTCTACCGCGCTGTCGCCGCGGTTGTTGTCGGCGCGCCGCGTATGCACCGACGAGTGGCGCAGGATCTCGTCCACGACGTCCCGGCAGTATTGGATCATAAAATGGCATGAGCAGATCACCAGCAGCGGCGTCAAGCCCTCGTCGTCCGCCACGTCGGCCGAGGCGCCGCCGTCGAGTAAAAGTCGCAGCGCCTGCAGCCGCGACGAGCCGGTCGGCATAGCGCACCCAAAAATCGGCGTACGTCCTTGGTTGTCGACGGCATTGGCGTCCACGCCCGCATCCAGCAGCAGGGCGCAGGTTGGGGCCAGACTGCTCGACTCGGAATAGAAGGCCGCGTGCAGCGCGGTCTCATCGCTGACCGGGTTGCGCTCGACCGCGGACACGCCCGCCTCCGCCAGAAAAAAACGAACCGCCTTGGCATTGCCGAACCTGGCCGCTGTCGCGAGGGGCGTGTGCCCTTTGGCCCCAAAGATGCCCGCTGTTTGCGCGCCCGCCGCCACGAGCTTGCGCAAGCAGGGCACCTGGTACTTGCTCCGGGCTTTTTGTAGCATCGCGATCAGCGGGGTGTCGTTCGGCCCGCTGCCGATGCCGGTGCTGCTTTGGGCGTTGACGTCTGCGCCGAGCGCCACGAGCAGGTCGACGGCCTCCTCGTGGCCGCTGGCCATACGCGGGACCCAGAACAGAGGCGTGCGCCCACGCAGGTCTCGCGCGTTGACGTCCAGGTTGCCCTCCCGCGCCAGGACCTCGAGGATCTCGAGTTGAGGCGGGCCCGCGCGAGCGCGAGCGGGGGGCACCTGCGGCGGCCACAGGCACAGGTGGGCGGCGGAACAGTCCGAGGTGTCGTACGAGTCGTACCAGTTGCGGCGCAGGAACGGCGTATAGGCCAGCTCGGCGTTGAGGTGGTGATGGTGGTGTGTGGTGGTGGTGTGTGGTGTTTGGTGCATGGTGGTGGTGTTTGGTGGTGGGTGGTGCATGGTGGCGGTGGTGGTGATGGCTGGGGGCGGCGCGGGTGACGGGCGGTGGTGGTGGGGGTTGGCCGTGGCGGCGGTGGTGGTGGCCCCGAGACACAGAATCTCGCGGGGGGTGGTGGTGGTGGTGGCGGCCCCGGAACACACAGACTCGCGCCGGGGTCGATGTCTCCGTACGGGATGCACGCCGCGAGCGGCGTCGCGCGGCCGCGCACGTGCACGTCGGCGCCCGCCTCGACCAGCAGCGCGACCAGGTCGCCGCGCCCGAAAGCGCACGCGGCGGCCAAGGGGGTCTCGCCCGCCGACCGGTACGATCCCTCCCGGTTGACGATCGCCGCGCGCCGCTGCGCCGAGCCGCGCGCGCACGACTCGATCACGCGCCGCACCTGCTCGACGCTGTCGCCCCCCACGACTGACTTGTAGACGAGCTCCAAGTCGTCGTCGTCGCTGCTCGCCGTGCCGCTGCCGCCGCCGCCCATCAACTCGTCTCCCCAGTCGTCCGTAATGCCGCCCCAGAGCGCGCTGCCGACGTCGCTGTCGCCGGTGGCGGCCATGATGACGTTGGGTGTGTTAACAGGAGGAGAGGGGCGCGAGGCGTCGAGCAGAAAGCAGCGACGACGGCAAGATGGGCAGTCGCCCTCCTCCTTTTTTTTGGCTTTTGGGCCCTTGTTTTTTGGTTTTGGCGAATCGAGGCGTGCGCGACTTGTGGTGGGACTGTTGCGCGCTTCGAGAAGTGAAGGATCGTTGTGTCTCTTTGTGTGTGTGGATTGTGTGATATCGGCGGGAGACCGCGCGCATGGACAGAAGGATACGAGCACCGAGAACCGCGCGCTCGCCGGACCGCCTTTGCGTTTTTCGAACCGGGGAACGCAGCAACGAGACGTCTTTAGAGGGCATGATCGCACGAGGGGGTGGTGAAGGGAATGAGAAAGAGAGGGACCAAGGGATCACAGGACGACGTGGATCCCTCCCGGTTAGCGGCGCGCGGCGGCAAAAGGCGACCGTTGGAGAGATTCGCGCGGGCCGCTCAGAGTTGGCCAGCGCGAGAGACTGCGTGGAGCACGGCACATAGCCCCGACAACAATCGGGGCCTCGTCTACATGGGCCGTAAGACGCGGCACGCGAGCAGAGACAGGCACCCGCTGCCCACGCACTGCCCGAACTCGGAGCGCGCGGTGGCGACCGCGCTCGCGGCGACGCGCCGCGACACGGCCGCCGGGCCCGCCGCCGCCGCTGCCGCCGCCCCCGCGCCACCAACACCACCACCGCCCACCGCGAGCACGGCGGCGGCCACGCCCGTGCCCGCCACGACGGCGGCCGCGACCGTCACGCGCGCGGGCCGCCCGCCGCACGACACCGCGCGCCACTTTGTTGCCCTTGTTGCTGCTGCTGTCGCCGCCGCCGCCTGAGGCCGTTCCGCGCAGCGTCACTTCCTCTTCGGCCGGCGGCGTGAGCGCGAGTTGTCCTGCGGCGACGACAAGGATGTCGTCGCCGCGCTCGAACCGCGCTGCGTACGCGGTCGATTCGTCGGGCAGGTGGTGCACGGACACCTCGAGCAGCAGCGTGTAGGAATCGTCCCCGGCGGCTGCGGCGTTGCTGTCGTCCAGGCTGGCGGGGGTGTCGGAGATGGCGTGTTGGCGGAAAGCGTCGTCCTTGGCGCTCGGCGACGCTGCGAGAGTGAGGACGCGCACGACGGCGTCGGCCGTCGACGCGCACGAGGAGGGGATGGCCGACGCCGCTTACACGGGGGCGTTGTCGTCGAGGAGCGAGAAGACGGGCGCGGGCGCTGGGGCAGGGATCCCTTGGTCTGCCCGACGACGACGCTCGGCAACGCCGCCTCGTTGCTGCTGCTGCCGCCGGCGACGCTGATGCTGCCGCCGCCGCCGCCGCCGCCTCCGTTGCTCGTGAAGCGCGTGAGCAGCGCAAAGGGGTCAAAGTTGGCGCCCGTCCCGCTGGGGTCGCCGCAGCCGGTCCTGTGGCTGTCCATGAGGGCGAAGGGGTCGTTGGCGAAGGGCGCGCCCGGCTTGCTGCCGTCGACGGACCGGGCGATGAGGCGGTCGATGTCGGCGTGGCCGTCGTCGGCGCCCTCGCACTTTTTGTCGGCGTTGCTGGCGGCGCCCCCGAACGACCAGCGCGTCTTGATGACGTTGAGTATAAGGGCCTCGCTGGTGGCGTCGTCTGCCAGGGCCGCGTTGGCGTCGCAGGTCTCGGTGCTGTCGTCGACGTTGGTCGGGAGGCTGGCGTCGGCGGCGTCGGCATTGTCGTTGTGGCGGTGGGTCTGGTTGCCCATGAGGAGCTGCTCGTCGTCGCAGCATCCGGTGGCGTCGGCGGCAGCGAGGACGGCGGCCTGGCGCAGCTCCGTCTCGTCCTTCAGCCCATCGCGGCGCGCGTCGCCGACCTCGCAGGCAACGGCGACGGCGAGCGAGGCCGCGGCGGCGGCGGCGGGAAAGATGAAGCTCTTCGTTTTTTTTGGGTGAGGGGGGGGATAGTTTGGGTGTTGGTGTTGGTTTTGAGGGGCGGCAAAGGAGGGATTCGGCGCGTGAGTTGTGTCGCGTGTCGTTGATGAGCAGTTGGGAAAGAGAGGAGGGGTGGGGGGGCTTGGCGCGTTGTTTCGGGCGTGTGGGAGAGAAGGAGGGACAAAAAACGTCTCTGCCGCCGTTCTGGGGCCACCTCCGTCCCACCTGCTGCGTCGATGGTTGGGGCAGGGAGGCGCGGCGCTGCGAGTATTAAGTTGACAGAGGACTCTTTTGCCGGTCGGCGGGGGGCTCACCTCCTTCAAATGACAAAACGGCGTGTGGGGCGCGAGGGGCGTCGACGGGCGACAGGGCCCCCGCTCGCCCGCTTGCTTGCTCGTGACCCAAAGCCAAAACCAGCGCCTCAATGTTCTTGTCTGTCCCCGGCGCTCTGACCAGACACCCTTCACCCGCCGGCCGCCGCCGCGCGCGCCGCCGCCTGCTTGTTGCCGCACTGGGCCTTGTCCCGCTTGTCGACCGGGACCACCGCGGCGCCGCCCCCGGACCCCCCGCCGGCCAGTAGCGCCTCTCCGCCCGAGTGGTAGGGCGCCAGCGCGCGCGCCAGGCGCGGCGACGTCTGCGGGATGCCGCCCGTGATCTCAAAGTCGAGCAGCTCCCCGCGCCGCCTGAAGAAGACCTCGACGGGCCCGGCCTCGGCGTGGTACGCGGCCAGGCGCCGACGCACGACCGGCTCGGTGTCGTCCTCGCGCGTCTCCATGCGGGCCGCGCACTCGGGCGGCGGGCTCAGCGGCGGCATGACGATCTCCGGGCGCACGCCGTCCGCCGACTGCGCCAGCCGGATGTCGGCCACGTTGAACCCCTTGCCGCACACGCCGCACACGCGCCGGCCGACGCACTTGTCCACGAGCACCTCCTCGCGCAGCGAAAGGTTGACGGCGAGGGTCGGGAGGAAGGAGGAGGACGAGGAGGACGGGCTGCCGCCGCCGCATACGTTGCCGCCGCCGCCGTCATTGCCGCCGCCGTCGCTGCCGCCGCCGCCGCCGCCATTGCCGCTGCCGCCGCCGTCATTGCCGGCGCCACCGCCGCCCTCGCCCTCTGCATAGAGCGCCTCGGCCTGCGCGAGCGTTCGCGGGAACCCGTCGAGCAGATACCCGCCCGGCGCGAGCGCCGCCAGCCGCGCGCGCACGAGCGCCAGCACCACGGCGTCGGGCAGCAGGTGGCCGGCGGCGACGGCCTCGCGCGCCTGGAGGCCCAGGGGGCTGCCGGCCTTGATCTCGGCGCGCACGAGGTCGCCCGCGGCCACGTGCTCGACGCCCAGGGCGGCCGCGACGCGGCTGGCGTACGTGCCCTTGCCGACGCCGGGCGGGCCGAGGAACACCCAGCGAGCCTGGGTGGGCGGCGGCGGCGCTCGGCCGCCGCTGGTGTTGTCGATGCCGGGCGGCGCTGCTTCTGCCGCTGCTGCTGATGCTTGGGTGCTGGTACTGAGGGCGCGACTGCCCACCGCGTCTACTCGCTGGGGTCCGGCGGCCGCGCGGACCGCGCAAGAGGGCAAGGCATCGGCGATTGGTGGGCGTGTCGCTCTTGTCCACAACCCCCTCCCGAGGAGGGACGCGCGCGCCGCCATGCGTCTTTGTTACGTGATCGGTCCGAAGCAAATCAAGTGATGGGATCCGGGTCCGATAGTTGTCGTCGTGCTCAAGGGAGGGAATGGGCAGACAGACGAAGCGCCGCGAACTGTTTCGCGCGCGCGACGCCGACGCCGACTCCCGGGCGAGCGAGCGAGCGCGTCGCGCGACGGCTGCCTGCCGGGGCACGAGCGCCAACTCGTTGATCACTGCGGTCCGCTTCGCACCAAAGCAATTCCCATTGATCGGCACTATCATAGACGGCCCCTTCCGCGTCCCAGTGCGCGTGCCGTCGCGCTCTCCCCTCAGCGCCCACGGATTATTGTTTTGCTCCCAGTGCGCGGGATATCCAAAACAACAAGCGTCACTCCGCACAGATGGCGCCGCCCGCGCCCCCCTCGACGGCGGCATCTTTGAGGCTCCTAACGCGCTTCCCGGGCGCCGTCTCGCTGCTGCAGGACGCGTCCAAGCTCGCGGACACGGGCCTGGCGAGGTGAGGGCCTTCTTCACCCGCCCGCCCCTCGTTTTTGCTCATCTCCCGCGTCCAAAAGCGTCGTCTCTTTCCAACGCCCGTCACCTGACACCTATCCCGACCAGCAAACGACAACCACACACGCAAAACCGACACAAAAAACAGCACCCCGGCCTCCATCGCGCTGCCGTCGCCAGACGGCGCCCTGCTCGCCGTCGTGCGCGACGACGCCGTTGACCTGCGCGCGCTCGAGTCGAGCTCGGGCGAGCCCGAGGACGGCGGGCGCGTGGTGGCGACGCTCCCTGTCGCGGGCGTGCAGTTCGCCGACTGGTCACCTGCGGGGCGCTTCTTCGTGACGGCCAAGCGCCCGCCCGGCAGGTCCGTGGGGCAGGCGCCGGACCCGTCGCCGCCGCCAAACGTGGCCGTTTGGGACGTCTCGGCGGCCATCGCGGCGGCGGCAAAGGCAGCGGCGGCGAAGAAGGCCTCCCCCTTGGCCGCCGCCGCCCCTCCCGCCCTCGAGCTGCTGCAGCGGTCGCTGACGCGCGACGCGTGGCCGGTCGTGCGCTGGTCGGGGGACGACGACGCCTACGCCTACTACGCCGTGACCAACACGGTCCACGTGTACAGCGCGAGGAGGGAGCACGCGTTTCGCGCGCCCGTGGCGGCGGCGGGCCGAGGGGCGGGCGGGGGGGCCGGCGGAGGCGGCGTGGCCTTGAGCGAGGGGCCCATGCCCGTGGCCAAGGTGGGCATCAAGGGCGTGGGCGCGTTCGCGCCCTGCCCGACGGACGGCAAGCCGCACCTGCTGGCCACCTTTGTGCCCGAGGGCAAGGGCCAGCCCGCGTCGGCCAGCGTGCTCGACTTTTCGGCGTCGCTCGAGGCCGGCCTGCGAGGCGCGGGCGGCGGCGGCGGCGGCGGCGGCGGCGGCGACGCGAGGGCCGCCGCGGAGGCCGCGGTCGTCGTGTCGCGCCGCTCCTTCTACCGCGCGAGCGGCGCCGAGATTGCCTGGAACTCCACGGGCACTGTGGCCCTCGTCACCGCCACGTCGGACACGGACGCCACCAACCAGTCCTACTACGGCGAGTCCAAGCTCCACTTTCTGCCGGCCGACCCGTCGCGCGCGGGCGACGCGGCCGCCGTCCCGCTGCCAAAGGAGGGGCCCGTGCACGACGTGCAGTGGTCCCCGCAGGGCGACCTGTTCGCCGTGGTCGCGGGGTACATGCCGGCAAAGGCCATCCTGGTGGACACGCGCAACAGGCCCGTGTACGACGTGATCGCGGGCCCCTACAACACGGCGCGCTGGTCGCCCTCGGGCCGCTTCCTCGCCGTGTGCGGCTTCGGCAACCTGCCCGGCGACGTGCTCTTCTTCAACCGCCTGGGCGCGGCCGGCAGCGGCAAGATCGCGCTCAAGCGCATGGGCAGCACGCGCGCCGAGGCCGTCTCGTGCGCGTGGTCCCCCTGCGGCCGCATGCTGCTCACGGCCACGCTGTCGCCGCGCCTGCGCGTCGACAACAACGCGCGCGTGCTGAGCTACACGGGCGAGGTGGTGTCGCACCGCGCGTTCGAATGCCTGCTGGAGGCGCGGTGGGTGCCGGCGTCGTCGTCGTCGCGGCGGCGGGGCGGCCCGGAGGCGCTGCCGGGCTACGAGGACCGGGCGCCGTCGCCCGAGCGGCTGGCGCGCAGCCTGGAGGGAGGGGCGGCGGCGGGGGCGGCGGCGGCGGTGGGACCGGGCGGGGGGGCGCCGACGGCTCGGGGCGCGACGGGGGCCGCGGCCGGCGCCGGCGGCGCAAAGGCCGTCGCGGGCGTCTACCGGCCGCCGAGCATGCGCAGCGCTGCAGCGGCTGCCGGCAACGGCGGCCCGCTGCCCGTGACCCCGGCCTCGTCGATCCCCACGTTTAGCCTGGCGCACGACGCAAACAGCCGGACGGGCCGGATCGTGGTGGGCGGCGGCGGCGGCCCTGGTTCGGGGGCCGGGCCGCAGAAGAAGCTGCCGCCGGGCGCCGAGTCCATCATGCCGGAGCCAGGCGCGAGCAAGGCCGCCTCGAAGAACGCCAAGCGGCGCGCGGCCAAGAAGAAGAACGAGGAAGGAGGGGAGGCGTGATGTATTCATGCATGATGTATTCAAAAGAGAAGCGCCAACGAAGAAGAATGAAAAAAAAAAGCGCCCCTTTCAACCCGCCGCTGCAGCCAGCCCCAGCCACCGCTCGATGGCGACCAGCTCGGCTCGCTTGGCCTCGTCGCGCGAGAGCGACAGAAGGCCGATGCTCCCCCCCGACTCCGCGGCCAGGCCGTGCAGCAGTGCCTGCCACGCTGCGTCGGCCAGGCAAAAGGCGTCGCTGCCGCTGCCGCTGTCGCCGCCGGCCGCCACCACCACGCTGCCGCCGCCGCCGCCGCCGCCCTCAAACTTGTGCCGCAGCTCGCTCCACAGGGCCTGAACGCGCTCGAGCTGGGCGAGAAGTTCCCGCGCCATTATCAGCTCCGCGCGCCACTCGGCAATCGTCTGCAGCACCGGGGCGGCGGTCGGGGCGGCGGGGCTGTGGTCGTTGACAGCCGCCGCAGCCGCCGTTGCGGAGTCATCGGCGAGAATGCTGCCGCCGCCGCCGCCGCCGCCGCCGCCGCGGACGACGCCGCCACCGCCCTGCAACAGCAGCCGCACTTTCAGCCGGTCGGCCCGGCGCTCGTGCGTCAGGAGCGCGTCCACCCCGTTGGCGTCGCGCCCGCTGCCGTCGGACACCCCGTTGCGGCGGTCGGTCTCGTCGTCGTCGGCGGCGTCGCCGGCCTCGTCGGGGATGGGGCAGGGGACATGCCGAGCGTCCCCGCCAGGCGGGGCAAACACCAGGCCGACCTTGCCCGTCGCATGTCCGCCGGCCGGCAGGCGCTCCGCGCGCGCGCGCAGCTGCGCCGTCGCCGACGCCCGCAGCGCCCCAAGCGCGCGCGCCGCGCGCGCCTCGGCCGTGGCCGCGCGGGACACGCCCCAGATGGCCGGCAGGTGGTCCAGGGGGCGGTGCGGCATCAGGTGCGCGAGACTGAACGGCGCGAGGCCAGAGGCGGCCGAGGGGTCGAGCGGCAGCACGTGCGCCGCCGACGCGGCGGCGGTGTAGGCGGAGGCGGCCGAGTAGCCGGCAGACGCCGCCGCCGCCATCGCGCGCGGCGAGAGGCGAGGCGACGGCGGCGGCGACGACGACGAAGCGGCGGCCAGCAGCAGCGCGCGCGCGAGCGGGAGGCGGGGCGAGCCGAGCGCCCGCGCCGCCGCCGTCGTCGCTCCCGCGCCGGCGCCGTCGCCGCCGCCGCAGACCGGCAGCGCGGGCACGGCCAAAGACGACCGCGGCGTCGACCCGCCGCTCCGGCAGGCAGAGGGAGGTGCGGTGACGCCTCCGGCCCCGCTGCCGCCGCCGGCCCCGCCGCCGCCGCCGAACCCGCGCGGGGTCACCAAAAGGGGCGGCGGGTAGGCGGCCAGCGCGTCCACGTCGGGCCCGCCCGCCGCAGCGGTCTTGGCGGCCAGCATCGCCGAGAGGGCCATCCAGTGCCGCGGCTGCAGGTGAGGGTTGGACAGCGGGAAGAGGACGGGCAGCACGCCGCTCTCAAAGGCGCGCGCATCGCGGCGCAGGCGGTCGTTCACGGCGGCCACGGCCGTCGCCACAGGCGACGCCGCCGCCGCCCCAACCCGCCCGGACCCGACCTCGTCCTCGCCCTCGCCGCACAGCGGAGCCCCGGCCGCCGCCCGCTCGAGCACGTCCTCCAGCGCCGCCGAGACGGCGCCCGGGTCGAGCAGCGGCGCGCCGTCGCCGTCCAGCGCCGCCTCCTCGGTCCACGCGCGGCGTTGCGCGTGGAAGTCGCGCAGGTTGCGCCACGCTCCCGCCAACGCGTCGGCCTCGGCGCGGCAAGCGGCCACCAGGGCGGTTGTGGCGGTGAGGCCCTGCGAGGCGGGGGGGCGGCGGCGCTCTGTTCCCAGGACGCCGCTATTGCCGCCGCCGCCGCCGCCGCCGCCGCCGCCGCCGCCGCCGCCGCCGCCGCCGCCGCCGCCGCTTGCGGCATCACCCTCCTCGTCCTTCTTGTCCGCCCGGTCCTCGTCGCCCCCGCAGTCGTTCTCGCTGTCGTCGTCGGCGCCGCTCCCGAGGCCCCCGGCTGCAGGACGCCCCGCCGCCGCCGCCGTCGCCGCCGCCGCCCGCAGCAACGACCGGTGCTCCGAGTGCGCCTTGCACAGCTCGCCCAGCTCGTCCGCCGCGGCGACCAGCGTATCTGCGTCGTCGAGCGCCTCCTCCGGGTCCGCATCCTGGCCGTCCAGGTAGGCGGGCAGAGGAGGCAGAGGCGGCGACTGCGCCGGCACGCGCGACGGCAGCGGCGACTGCGGCAGCAGCCCCGGCGTCGGGATGGGGGGCGCCGAGCGCCCGGCGGGCGCGGCTTCCTCCTGCTCCTCGTCGTCGTCACCCTCTGCGACGTCCTCTCTATCCCCCGCGCCGCCCTCCTCGTCCTCGTCCTCGTTGAGCTCTCCGCGCAGCGCCGCCGCCAGCCGCGCCGCCTCCTCGGCCAGGTCGGCGCGCGCGGCGCGGAGGGCGGCGCGCTGCTTGCTGACGCGCCGCCGCGCGGCCAGCCAGATCAGCCCCGCCGACAGCGCGGCGTCGAGGCGCGCCAGCTGCTCGTCGAGGTCGTCGCGTCGCACCTGGTCGGCGGTCGTAGCGGCTGCGATGATGGCTGCGGGCGCGTCCGCACCTGCGGCCCCTCCTCCTTCCCCGGGCCCCCCTGTCGTCGCCGCCGCCGCCGCCGCCGCCGCCGAAGTTCCTCCTCCTCCTCCTCCTCCTCCGCCGCCGCTGCCGCCCCCGCCGCTGCCGCCCCCGCCGCCCCCGCCGGGCGCCGACATCGACAGCAGCTCGTACAGCTCGTCCACCGTGGTCAGGGCGGCAGCGATGGCCGGGCGGGCGCTCGTCGTCTCGGCGTGCACGGCGGCGTAGGCCAGGTAGCGGTCGAGTGGCGTCAGGCCGTCTGATCCTTCTTCGCTGCCATTGCCGCCAGCGTCAGCGGCCGCTCCCGCCCCCGGGCCGCCGTCCTCCTCCTCCCCCTCGTCGCCCTCCTCGAGCACTGCGTCGGTGCCGCCCAGCGCCAAGGGACCGATGAGCGTCGGGGTGAACTCAGGGCGGCCGCCCGAGCCGGCGCGTGTCACCGTCATTGCGCCGTCGCCTCGGCCTTGGTCCTCCTCCTCCTCCGCCTCTTCTTCCCGCTCCGCCAGTACGCCAACCCGCCGCCGGCCCTCCTCGCCGTCGCCCTCGTCATCCTCGTCGTCGTCATCGCCCGGCACCCCTGCCGGCAGGTCCGCCGCCGCGTCCGCGCGCCATGCCGCCTCTTGCAGCGCGCCAGAGGTCGCCGCCCGCGCCGCGCGCAGCAGGCCCGCCCGCGTGCGCTCGGCCTGCGACACGACCCCCCTGGCCAGCGCCGAGCGCAGGTCGGCCGCCTCGACCTGGAGGCACGCCGCCGGCAGCACGGCGCGCGCGCGGCTCAGCGCGGCGGCCCACACGCGCAGCTGGGACAGCTTGCGGCGCGAGTCGGCCAGCACCGCCGGCGCGGCCAGCCCCTCTTCTGCCTCTGCGGCCGCCGCCGCCGCCACTGCCGCCGCTGCTCCTTGCTCGCCGTTGCCGCCGCCGCCGCCGCCGGCCGCTTCCCCCCCTTCCTCCTCCTCGTCGTCGTCGTTGAGGTAGGCCGACCCCGCGGCGCCCGCGACGTTCATGGAGCTGCTGCCCTCGTCGCTGTCCTCGTCGCGGCCGCCATCGCCGCCGCCGTCGTCATCCCCGTCGTCTGCGTTGTCGGCGGCCCTCAGCGCCGCCGCCGCTGCCGTTGCGGCGGCGGCGGCCGCCTTTTTGAGCGCCGCGAGCTGCTGCACCTCCTCGGCCGCGGCCACGCGCCGACGATCCCGCTCGCGCTCGCTCTCCTCGGCCTCTTGCGCCTCGCGCTCGCGGTCGCGCAGATACGACCACACACACCGGTGGCGCTCCAGCTCGCGCCCAGCCGCGGCGCCCGCGGCCTCAAAGGCGCACGCGACAGCCGCATCCGCCCGCGCGTGCGCAGAGGCCCACGCGGGCGCCTCGCGCAGCAGCTGCTGGGGGGGCGGCACGAGCGACGCAGGCATCATCTCTGCGGCGCAAGACGGCGACGGCGACGGCGGCGCCATGGCCGCAAGCAGGCGCGGGCAGCGCTCGACGAGCGCGGCGATGCCGTCGAGGGCCTCGGCCGCGACGGCCGCCTTGACGGCGCCCTGGTCGGGCTCAAAGGCGAACGAGCAAAGAGCGGCGCTTTCCCCCGGCTCTGTCGCAAACGCGACCTTGACAGCAATGGCGACCGGGCTCGATGTCGTCGTCACTGTTGTCGCCGAAAATGGCGCGGCCGGGCCGGCAGCAGCAGCAGCAGCAGGCGCAGCAGCGCCAGAGGCTCCGCCCGCCGCGCTCGCGCACCCCTCGAGCGACGAGGCAAAGGCCGCGGCGCTGGCGGCGCCCTGCGCCGCCACCCGCGAGCAGAGCAGCGCATCGGCCAGGCGCGCGAGGCGCGGCAGCAGCGACACGTCGCGCTCGGCCCGCGCGAGCGCCTCGCGCCGCGCCCGCGCTTCGGCGCGCGCGACCCACATGGGCCTCGACAGCGCGCGGCGGCGGCGCGCCTCGCGGCCGACCGGCAGGCCGGCGTCCTCTGCCTCCTCGTTCTCGCCGTTATTGCCGCCGTAGTCGCCGCCGCGCCCTTCATCGTCGTCGTCGTCATCGTCGTAGGCATTGCGCCCGTCATCGCGCGCGACGGCCCTCGCCGCGGTCGCGGCGGCCTCGCGGGCGCACGCGCCGCAGTCGGCGAGCGCCCGGCCCGCGCGCGCAAAGGCGGCGTCGATGGCCGGGCGCGCCACGCCCTCGCGGGTCGCCTCCTGCAGGGCCACGAATTCGGACAGGGTCACGAGCGCGGCGCCCGAAGCAGAGGCGACAGGAGCGCTTATGGTTGGTGGGCGCGAGGCGGAAGCCGCCGCGGGGCGCGCAGCTGCTGCTGCTGCAGCTGCTGACGGCGACGACGGCAACGACGACGACGACGCGGCAGAGGCGGCGATGGCGGCGGCTGCCGCGCGCAGGGCCGCGGGGGCGTCGCCTGCGGCCCCCGGCCAGGCGAAGGGGACGCCGTCCAGGTCGGTCACGGCGGACTGCACGGCGGCGAGGCAGGGGCAAAAGGCGGGGTTGCCCGCCAGCAGCCGGGCGGCCACGGCGTCGCGCGCCCGCCAAAACGCGACGCGGCGAGAGGCCTCCCGCCAGCGCGCAAAGTGGCCGCGCAGCCCGTGGTCGCGGAAGAGGGGGATGGCGGCGACCGCGTCAAACAGCCGAGCCTCGCGGACCCACGCGTCCAAGGGCCACGCCTCGACGCTGGCGTCGGCCGAGCTGGCGGGGTGGTGGTCGGTCGTGACTGTCGCTGCTGTTGCTTTTGCTGCCGCACCTGTCGCCGCCGCCGCCGCCCGCCGCAGCCGCACGACGCCCGTCTTCGAGATCGTCCAGTGCTCCGCGGCGCGCACGGCCACGGCGCGCGGTACGACCACCAGGTCGTACGGGCGCAGCCTGACGCTGCTGCTGCTTCTGCTGCCGCCTCTGCTGCTGCTGCTGCTGCTGCTGTTGAGCGGCAGGTCGGCGCGCGCGCCGCCAGCAGGCGCTGCCGCGGCGGCCTCGGCGGCGGGGAGGCAGTAGAAGAACGGCACGGCTGCTGCAGGTCCGGACGCGTAGTAGCGCACCGCGTCTTGTGCCGTGCGCACGGCCGCCACATTCGATGACGACGACGATGGAGAAGGGGAGCGGGGGTGCGGGGGGCGGTGCGTCGGCGACGGCTTGCCAGTCGCCGTCGGCAGCAGCGACGGAGCGCGCGCGGCCGCGACTGGCGCAAGCAAAGTTCTCGCGAGCAGCTGGCCAGGAGAGGGGGCGCTTGAGGTCGGAGAGGAGGCTCGCGGCGGTTGCATCCCAGGCCACCTCGGCGCCTGGATCTGCATTGTCCCAAGAAAAAGAGAGAGAGCTTGGGCGTCGTTTCAAACAAAGCGCGCGGCGCCGTTGACCGATGCCGCTTTCGGGGCGGCGGCTTGTGGACTCGCCGCTTTTGTTGGGACGAGACTCGAGACGAACGGATCGATACGGCGAGATGGAGGCTGTCGAGTGCGCGCGCGCTGCTGATATGTGTAGGAAGCCTCCAAGAAGAGAGAGAGAACACCAAGACCAAAACGAAAAACGCGCCGCCGCCGCCGCCGCCGCCGCCGCCGCTTCGTTCCTTCCTCGTCGTCGGCCGTCGGAGCGCGCGCCCCTACTGTGTCTAGCTCGAATCGTAGCGGGACCACCACCAAGCAGCAGCGACATCCAATAAATTCACTCGCGCGCGCCTCTTCTCGACATGCCCGCCACCTACACCGCGCGGGCCAGCTCCGCCCTAGCTCACGGGGGGCGCGAGCGATTCTCCCGACATCACCCGCAGTGAGGAACAGAAGCCGCGCAAGCCCCTGGATCAACCAGTCAGTCCCACCGCGTCAATCATCGCCATGGCCTCGCCAGGCGCCCCGCCGTTCGTGACGCGCATCGTCTGGCTCGACTACTACATGGCGCCGCCGCTGCCCGGCGTTGACGCCGTCGTGTCGCCGCTCGAGGGGACGCCCGTCGCGCTCGTGCCCATCATTCGGGTGTTTGGCGTGACGCCCGGGGGCCAGAAGGCGTGCGTGCACCTGCACAAGGTGAGGGAGAAGCGGGGGTTCGTCGACCGGAAGCAGAGGGGCGGCGGTCAAGGGCGGGGCCCGGCACAACCGAGCGACCGAGCACGCGCCGCGAGCGCTCAGAGCAACGACAGCACCAACGACGCCGCCTTCCTCCCTCTCTTCCGCCCCCGCCCCCCCCGCCAAACAACGCAACAAAACAAACAAAACAACAGGCTTTCCCCTACTTCTTCATTCCCTACGACGTCGAGGACGGCCTGCCGGCCGACCCCGACGGGGCGCGCCTGTACCTGCGGCGCCTGGCGCTCGCGCTCGATACCGCCCTCAACGCCAGCTTTGCGCCGCCGCCGCCGCCCCAGCCGCCCGCAGGCGCCGGCTCCTCCGCGCCAGCACCGGCAGCAGCAGCAGCAGGCGCCGGCCCCGCTCCCGCCCGCCGCTCGCGCCGCCAGGTCGTCTACAACCTGCTGCTCGTGCGCGCGCGGCCCATCTACGGCTACTGCGGCCCGGGCGACAAGCTGTTCGCCAAGGTCGTGCTGTACCGGCCGTCGGACGTGCTGCGCGCCGCCGCGCTGCTCGGCGACGGCGCCGTGCTCGGCCGGCGCTTCCAGCCGCACGAGTCGCACGTGCCCTACCTGCTGCAGGCCAAGATCGACTTCAACCTGCTGGGCATGGGGTGGCTGGTGCTGGACCGCGTGCGGTTCCGGCCGCCGCTCCCGGCCGGCGGCGGCGGGGGCGACGGCGAACGGCGGCGGCGGCGGCGGCGGCGGCGGCAGGGCGGCGAGGAGGGGGAGCAGGATGACGACGACGAGGGGGGCAGCGTCGGCAACGGCTCTGGCCTCCCTGCTTCCTCGTCGACGCCGACAGGAACAGCTGCAGCAGCAGACCTCCTGCCCGCCTGGCCGCGCCCCATGCGCATCTGCGGCGACCTGGCGGCGCTGCGCGAGTGGACGGCGTCGAGCAGCCTGGTGACGCCCCAGCAGGCGGCGGCGGCGGCGGCAACGGCAGCGGCAACAACAGCAGCGGCGGCGGCCGGCACGCCGGGATTCTCAGCGGCGGCCGCGTCGCAAGACAGCGCCTTTGCCCCCGCACCGCTGCTCTGGACTGACCTGACCGCGCCCAGAGGCTGGGTCTGGGGCGACCGCCGGGCGTCCGACGACGGCGACGGCGCGGGCGCCTCGTTTGGAGGGGCAGCGGAAGCGGGGGCGGCGGCGGGGGCGCCGCCGGCCCCCGCGCGCGCCTCCATCTGCGCGCTCGAGCTGGACGCCGACGTCGCGTGCGTCGCCAACCGCCGCTCGGCCGTGCGCACACCGCTGGGGACCGCCACGCCCAACATGCAGATGGTCGACTCGCTCGTGCCCGTGTGGCGCGAGGAGCGCGAGCGCGCGGCGGCCGCGGGCGTGCCGCTGACGCCGCCGCCGCGCTCGCCGCCGCGCTCGCCGACGCCGCTCGGCGCGGGCGTGTCGGCGACGCGCGCGCAGTTTGCCGCGCTGGCCGAGCGCGTGCGGCGCTCGCTCGGCGATGCAGACGGTGACGCGACAACTGCCGCAGCAGCAGCAGCGGCGGCGGCCGCCGTGGCTCCCGCGCCCTTGGCGACGCCCGGACCAGCAGCAGCAGCAGCCGCGAGCCAGGGCGTGGATGCCGCGGCGGCGGCAGCGGCGGCGGCGGTGGCGGCGGCGGCGGCGGCGGCGGCAGCCGCGGGAGGGCTGTCGCCGGCCCAGCCTCTGCTCGGCGCGACGCAGCTGGCCAACGAGACGGCGCTCCTCTTGCCCCCGGTGATTTCCAGCCCGGGCGAAGGCGGGCTTGCGACGGGCGCCTCGCCGCGGGGCCTGGCGCAGCAGCAGCAGCAGCAGCAGCAGCAGCAGCAGGGGCAGCAGCCAGAAGGGGCGATGCTGACTCCGTCGACGCAGCAGCGGCAGCAGCAGCAGCAGGGGGCGCCGCTGACGACGGGGTCGTCGCCTCTCGGTTCGGCCCCTCTGGCGGCCGTTCTCCTGGGCGAGGGCACCCTGGCCGCGCTCGGCGGCACGCCCCTGACCGCGCGAGAGCTGGCCGCCGAGGAGGAGGCGGCCGCGACGGGCGGGCGGGCGCCGCTCCTGGACGCGCGCCTGCTCACCGGCCTCGCGCCTGCGCGGCGGCGTCGCCGGACAAAGCGGCGGCGAGACGGGGAAGGCGACGGCGGTGGCGGCTCCCAGGAGGACGATGCGGAGGAGGACGGAGAAGACCACGGCCACGTCGACGACGACGACGACGCGCTGAGCAGCGGCGACCCGAGCGGAGAGCCGCTGACGGCCAGCGAGGACGAGGGCGACGTGAGGGGCGTTGGCGGCGTTGGCGGCGTCAGCGTTGGCGGCCGCGGCGACGACAACGAAGACGCACTGCTGCTGCGCCTGGCCCTCGAGGTGGGCGGGCCCACTCTCCCGTCGCAGGGCCAGCAGTCGTCCGGCGAGGAGGGGCAGGAGCACGAAGAGATGGACGCGAGGGAGGCGGACGAGGAGGAGGGGGAGGCAGAGGAGCGGGGGGACGGCGGGCGCGTGTCCTGCTCGCCGCTGCCCCCGGACGACGAGCTGCGCGGCGGCGGCGGGCACGGGGACGGCGGCGGCGGTGGGGCCAGCAGCGGCGGCGGGGGCTTCACCCAGGCGGACGAAGAGGAGGGCGGCAGTGGCGCAGAGACGATCGAGGAGGACGAGGAAGACGCGGGCATGGGGCAAAGGCAGGAGCCGGCGCAGCCGTCGGCGCCGCCGCCCTCGCCCGCCGTCGTCCTGCGGGCGCCCTTTGCGCAGGTGCAGCAGCCCGGCGGCGGCCCGGCCTCGTTCGCCGACACGCCGCCGCGGATCCCTGGCGGTGGCGGCGGCGGCGGCGGCGAGGGCGGCGGCCAGCCGCCTCACGGCGGCGGAAGCGGCGGCGGCGGCGGCGGCAGCGCGAGGTCGTCCGCGCAGCGGCAACGCGGCCGTGTGGCCGGGCGCGAGAGCCCGTCGTCGCTGCCGCGCGGCGTCCTGGCGCTGACGCCGACGCAGCCGACGCAGGTGGCGACGCAGGTGGTCACGCAGCAGACGCAGCAGCCCTCGGCGCGCGTGCGCCTGTTTGCCAGAGGCGACGACGACAACGGGCGTAGCCGCAGCCCCTCTGCCGGGCCCCCGTCGCTGCAGGCGCCGGCGCCGCCGCCGCCGCCGCCGCCGCCGCCGCCGCCACCGCCAAGCGGCAGCATTCCTCAGGTCGACGGTGCTGACGACGACGACGAAGGCGATGACGGACAGCAGCAGCAGCAGCAGCAGCAGCAGCAGCAGCAGCAGCAGCAGCAGCGACCAGCGCCGGCACAGGCGCTGCCCGGGTCTCCTCTGCCGCCGCCTCCGCCGCTGCCCCCAGCAGGCCCGCTCGTTACGTCGCCTGTCGCAGGCCTTGCGCAGCCGCAGGCTCAGCAGCAGCGTCGGCCTGCGCGCGTCGTTGCGGGCCTGTTTCGGCGCCCGCCCGGGGCCCGGCAGCAGCAGCAGCAGCAGCAACGAGGAGCGGCGGCGGGGGGCGCAGGCGCAGGCGGCGGCGGCGGCGGCGGCGGCGGCGGCGGCGGCGGCGGCGACTTCTTCTCGAGCCCGCTGTGGGACGTGCTCGCCGAGGAGGACGCGCTCATGGGCACAGACGAGCCGATGATGGCCGAGGAGATGGAGGCCGAGGAGGCCGACGCGCAGGCGCAGGCGGACGAGCGCCCGCCTGGCTGGGCGCAGCAGCAGCCACAGCAGCGGCGGCAAGACGGGCCGCCGCTGCCCTCCTCGCCCGGCGGGCCCACCCTCGCCATCTCCTGCGCCGCCGCCTCTTCCCCCGCCCTGACGTTTGCCGCGCCTGGCGCCCGCTCTGCGGCCGAGATGCCGAGCCCAGTCATGTTCACGCGCCGGCCGCAGACTCAACCGCCGCCGCCGCAGCAGCAAGCAGCCGGTACCCCGCTCGCCACGCCCCCCGACCCGCAGCAGGACCCAGCGACGGCAACGGCAACAGCGACGGCGGCAGCGGCGGCAACGGCGGCGGCAACGGCGGCGACGCCGGCCTCGCCGCTCATGGCGCAGGCGCCGCCTCCCTCGACGGGCGCCGCTCGCCGCCTGGCCGGGCCGCCGCCGTCTTCCGGGGCGGCGACGGCCGGCGCCTCTGCCGAGCCCGATGGCGGCGGTCAAGAGGACGAAGAGGACGCGCCCTCGCCGACAGAGGTGATCGATGGGGGCGGCGGCGGCGGCGGCGGGGGGGCGTCGTCGTCGGGCGAGGACGCGCAGGGGGTCAAGGAGGACAGAAGCGGCGAGGCGCGCGGCGACGGCGCGCCGGCCGCAGCAGCGGCGGCGATGTTGCCGCAGCCCGTCGCCGCGGCGCCCCCGCCCGCCACCCCCGCCGCGCCTGCCCCCGCGCGCCCGCCGCTCGTGCTGTTCCGCCCGCGCGTCCCGCCGCCCTCGGCCTCGCGCGACGCCGTGCGCCGCGCGCTCGCCGAGGCCGGCGTCGCCGAGGTCGCGCACCCGTCCGTGCGGTACGGCGAGGCGTCCGACCGCCCGCCGCGGCCCGTGGCGTTCGGCGGGCGATCCTTCTACGTGCCCGCCGCGGACGACTACCGGGACTTTGCGTCGGCGCCCGCCGCGCGGCTGGCGGCCGGAGACGCCACTGTCGCCGCCGGCGGCGCTGACGGGCAGGCGGCGGCGGCGGCGGGAGCCGAGGCGGCAGGCGCGGCGGCGGCCGCAGAGGCCGTGACTGCCGACCGCGAGCGCCGCGCGACGCAGGTGCCGGTGGTCGGCCCGCGGCGCCGCGATCGCCCGCCCGTCAGCGCGTGCGAGCAGCTCAAGGCGGCCGTGGCGGCGCGGCGCGCGGCGCTCGAGACAGGCCGCGCGGCAGGGGGCCAGGCGGCGGCGGCGGCGGCGCCAGCGGCCACGGCGTCGGCCGAGGCGGCGCGCTGGGCGCGCCACGCGGCGGCGGGCCTGCCGCAGCGCTACCGCGGCCTGATCGCCCTGCGCTCGCCGCTGCGCCCGCCCTCGCGCGAGGAGGCCGAGGCGTGGCTGGCCGCGGCCGCCGCAGTGGCCCGCTGGCGCGCGCGGCAGCGGCGGCTGCAGCGGGGCGTGGCCGCCGCCGCCGTCGACGCCGCCGGCCCCATGCAACTGGACGGCAACAGCGGCCGCCTCCTGCCGCCGGGCAAGGCCGACGCGGCCGACGCCGACGCGTGCGGCGGCGAGAGCCTGCTGCACACGCCCCAGATGCTGTCGGTGCCGCCGGAGGAGGAGGAGGAGGAGGGGGGCGCCGGCCTCGCGTGGCTGTCGCTGCGGGCGGCGGCAGCGGAGGACCACGACGCGGCCACGCAGCGGCTGCTGGCGTCGTCCGGGGCCAAGGCGGCGGCGGCGGTCGCAGCTCAGGGCGGCGACGGCACCGGCGCGTCCTGCCCGTCGCCTCCCCCCGGAACCGCTCCCGCAACCGCCACCGCCGCAGCCACGGCCGTCGCCGTTGCCGAGGCCGCTCTCGACGCCGCGCTCGCGGCCGCCGCCGCCGGCGAGGCGGCGCGCGACCAGGACCTCGACTACGCCACGCCCGCCTCGCCCAAGTACGACGAGCGCACGTTCTTCTACCACGAGGTGGGCGCGCCGCTGCGGCGGGCGTCAGAGGCGCAGGCGGCGGCCCTCGCCCAAGAGATCGCGATCTCGCGGGCGGCGGCGGCGGCGGCGGCGGCGGCGGCGGCGGCGGCGGCGGCGGCGGCAGCCGCCTCGCGCGCGCGCGCGCCGGCGCTCGCTGCGGCCGAGGGCGGGCCAACCCCCGCCGCGCCCGCGCAGGAGGAGCAAGCGACCTCCCGCGCCGGCCCGTCCTCGTCCTCGCCGCCGCCCCCGCCGCCGCCGCCACACTCGTCGTCAGAAGGCGCGGCCAGGCTCTCCACCGACGGCGCGACGGGGCGGCCGCGCGAGGCGTCTTGGGGGCCGCAGGCGGCGGTGGCGGCGGCCAAGGGCGGGCGGAGGGCAGGGCGCGCCAACCTGGGCTCGGGCATCACGCCGCCGACGCGCTCGGCCAACTCGACGCCGCCCAGCCAGGCCGCCTTCAGAGTCGCCCCTGCCGCCGCGGCGGCCGGCCAAGGAGGAGGAGGAGGAGGAGGAGGAGGCAAGCCCGCCCGAAACGCGGCCGCCGGCGCCGGCGCCGCCGCCGCACCGCTGCCACCTCAGCCCGCTGCTCTCCCTCCTGCCTCCGCCTCTGCGGGTGAGGGCCTCACCCTCCTGGGCATCGAGGTGCTCCCGGCCACCCGCTCTCCGCACCTGATGCCGGATCCCGCGCACGACGCCGTGCTCGCCGTGGCGCTCGTGGCCATGCGCGACGGCCCGGGCGCCTCCGGCCGCCTGCCGACGCGCGTTCTGGCGCTGCTCGGGCCCGCCAGGGCGGCCGAGGCGCGCGCGGCGGCGGCGGCGGCAGCTGTTGGCGGCGGCGCGGGCGCAGCTCCGCCAGACATCTCGCTCAAGGCCCAGGCCGATTTTGACGCGCTGCGCTCGGCCATGCTGCACGGGGCGATCGGAGGCACCGGGGGCGGCGGCGGCGGCGGCGGCGGAGGCGGCGGGGCGTCGCCCTCGTCCTGCTCGGCCGCCGCGTCACGCCGCCCGCTGCTGCTCGAGTGGTACGCGAGCGAGGAGGAGCTGCTGCTCGCGGCGGCGGCGGCGGTGCGGCGCCTGGACCCGGACGTGCTGGTCGGGTGGGACCTGCAGCGCGGCTCGTTCGGGTACATGGCCGACCGCGCGGCTGTGCTGGCGGCGCAGGGGCAGCGCGCGGCGGCGCGCCGCCAGCAAGAGGAGGAGGAGGGACGAGCGGCCAACGCGCCGCCGCCGCCGCTGCCGCCGCACGAGCGACAGCAGCAGCGGCCGCCGCTCGACGCGAGCTTCTACAGCTACAACCACCTGCACGCGCCCGCCGCGGCGTTGCCGGGGGGACCGCAACAGCAGCAGACCGGGCCCCATCATCACCCCCACCCCCACCCCCACCACCCCTTCCCCAGCCCTCACAATCGCGGCCAGCTGCTCGACCTGCTGCTGGCAATGTCGCGGACGCCCGGCGTCGCGCCCGACGCCGAGGGCGGCCGCGCGCCCGACGCCGGCGACGCCGGCGCCGGCCGGCCCGACGCGTGGGTCGCGCGCGCCAACGCCGCCTCGGGCGGGGCCGCGCGCCACGTCGCGGGCCGCATCGTGCTCAACGCCTGGCGCGTCATGCGCGGGGAGCTCAAGCTCCAGAGCTACTCGCGCGAGAGCGTCGCCGCCGCCGTGCTGCGCGAGCGCCTGCCGAGCTTCCCCGCGCACCAGATGGATGGCTGGTTCCGCGGCGGCGCGGCCGGCGGCCGCTGGCGCGCGCTGGCCGAGCTGGCGCGGTCGGCCGGGATGGCGCTGCGCATCATGGACGCGCTGGACGTGGTCGGGCGCACGGCCGAGCTGGCGCGGACGTTCGGCATCGACTTCAACAGCGTGCTGACTCGGTGCGTTGGTTTTGTGTTTTTGATGTTGGCTTTCTTTCTTCTCGAGCGACCCCGCTTCCGCCGCCGCCCCGCAGAACGTTTACGGACGCGCGCGCGCCCCCCCCCCCCCCCCCCCCCCCCCCCCCCCCCCCCCCCCCCCCCCCCCCCCCCCTCCCCCCACCCCCCCCCCACACCCTCCCCTACCTACA